>ERZ1049444.35-NODE-35-length-144979-cov-30.097768_pt1:0-142500 | contig 144979 bp, 139 predicted proteins | sample MGYA00383101_ERZ1049444 | MGnify/ENA primary metagenome ERZ1049444 (study PRJEB29581, sample SAMEA5548371) | metagenome | biome: marine; feature: coastal; material: water | depth 50 m | study: Short-term variability in the microbial, nano- and... | reverse complement strand
CTCAAGGTCTGCATCAGTGAGCTGTGCCAAATCACCGGAGAACAACGCTTCACTAATGCGCAGCGCGGCCTGCAGCCCCGCTTCACCGTGCACCAGTTGCGTCACTTCTCGCGCCAATACCGACTGGGCTTCAGGCCGGCCTTGGGCCGCCTTGTCGCGCTCCTCAATAGCCAGCATCTCGGCTTCACTAAGAAACGTGAAATAGCGCAAAAACTTATAAACATCCGCATCCGCGGTGTTAATCCAAAACTGATAAAAGGCATACTGAGAGGTCTTGCTCGCATCCAGCCAGATGGTGCCCGATTCCGTTTTGCCAAACTTGGTACCGTCAGCTTTAGTCACCAAAGGTAACGTCAAGCCAAACACCTGCCCCCTATATCGGCGACGAGATAATTCCGTTCCAGCGGTAATGTTGCCCCACTGATCACTGCCACCTATTTGCAAAGTGCAAGCTTGCTGGTTATACAGTTCAGAAAAATCGTACGCCTGCAAAATCATGTAGGTGAACTCGGTAAAGGAAATACCCTCACCTTCACGATCAATACGCTGCTTAACCGATTCTTTTTGAATCATCTGATTAACAGAGAAGTGCTTACCAATATCACGTAAAAAGCTCAGCACATCAACATTGTGGGTCCAATCATAATTGTTCACCACTTCGGCACTATTAGGCTGATCATTAAACTTGATCAAAGCACTCACTTGGTGCTTGAGTTTTTCTACCCACCCATTAATGGTCTCTTCGTCATTTAGCTTGCGCTCTTGCGCTTTAAAACTTGGGTCGCCAATCATGCCCGTAGCGCCACCCACCAGAGCCAAGGGTTTATGACCCGCCTCCTGGAAGCGCCGCAAAACTAACAGCGGCACCAAACTACCTATATGCAAACTGTCTGCAGTGGGATCAAATCCACAATACAAGGTCCGTGATTCCTGCAGGTGTTGCGCCAACTCTTCTGGCGAGGTCATCTGATTAATCAGGCCACGCATTTCCAGGTCGGCCAGCAAATTGGTATCAACAGCGCTCATAACTTCCACATGCTTTGATGAAGTAAAAAAGGGCCGACTATTCTACCCCCTTTAAGGCAACGATGAAACACAAAAACCACAACCAACCAGCAGTTATCAACAATACGACCCCTAATGCCCCTGTTCTCTACACGTGGGCATGTTACAATGCGCCACCTGGGCCAGATAAATCAGCTCGGACCTCAAACATACAAGCTGTACAGGAACCCTCTAGCTGTTTGTTGGTCCTACTTTATGTTCATCAACCACAAGTACTTTTCTATTCATCGTGAAAAAGACATTTCCCAAGCAACACTTGATCATCTTGGTAATTATTGCTGTCGTTATGGTGGTGTTGCTACTACTTAGCGATAGCCAGCCGCCTCCCGATGACACCCCGCTGGTTATTAGCGTACCCTTAGATATCCAAGAACCTAAGCAACCATCAGCGCAGACCAAGAGCACAGTTGTGGCTGCCACTCCCTTAGTAGAACCGATTATTGAAGAGGACTGGCAATCCGTAAAAGTTAAATCAGGCGACAATCTCACCACCATTTTCCGTCGTATAGGTTTAACACCGCAAGATGTGTACCGCATAAGCAAAGCCACCAAAAAATCCAAAGCTTTATCTCGGCTTATGCCAGGGCAAACTCTAGAATTCATCATAAACCAAGGCAGCATAGAAAAAATTCGACATACCATCAGCCGCCTCGAACAGGATCTGATTCTGCGCAATGACAGCGGCAGTTACGACATAGAAAAAGTGGTACGAGAACCTGAGCTAAGGCCCAAATTTGCCAAGGCCACTATCCAGAACTCATTGTTTGTAGACGGCATCAAAGCCGGCTTATCACAAAAAAAACTCATGGAGCTGGCCAATATATTTGGTTGGGATATCGACTTTGCCTTGGACATTCGTGCTGGCGATAGTTTCGCCGTTTTATATGAAGAAAAATTTCTCGACGACCGACCCTTTGGCGAAGGCCATATACTGGCCGCACAATTCATCAATCAAAAGCGCATCGTCAACGCTATCCGCCACACCGATGGTAATTATTACAGCGACAAAGGGTATAGCATGCGTAAAGCCTTTTTGCGCAGTCCAGTGGACTTTTTCCGCATCAGCTCAAAATATAACCCCAAGCGCTTACACCCCATTCTAAAAACCGTTCGCCCCCATCGCGGAGTGGACTACGCCGCTGCTACGGGCACCCCGATCAAAGCCTCAGGCGATGGCAAGGTAATCTGGCGCGGCACTAAAGGCGGATACGGCCGTACGGTTATCATCCAACACGCAGGCATCTACACTACTTTGTATGCCCATATGTCCAAGTACAATAGTAAGGTCAGATCTGGTTCACGAGTCAAACAAGGGCAAGTCATTGGTTATATAGGCTCTTCTGGCACTGCCACTGGTCCCCACCTGCACTACGAATTTCGCGTTAACGGTGTGCACAAAAACCCACTCAAAGTGAAGTTTCCTAATGTACAGCCACTCAATAAGCAGCAACTGAAAACATTCCAACCGTTAGCGAATGAGCGCCTACAACAGTTGCAAGCCTATAAGCTGGGTACCCCTGAATAGCCATGCCCTCAAAGGCACTATCTAGTGCCCCACCGGCGCTTTATGAAAGGCCAAGGGTTATGCTTACTAAATAGAAAAGCTGGAGCCACAGCCACAGGTAGTGGTGGCATTGGGATTTTGAACTGTAAACTGGGAGCCTTGCAAGCTTTCTTTATAATCCACCGTGCCACCCATCAGATACTGGATTGACATAGCATCAACCACCATAGCTACACCAGCATTTTCGATGCGGGTATCATCTTCGGCTACTTTATCATCAAAAGAAAAACCATAAGAAAAGCCAGAACAACCACCACCGGTGACGTATACACGCAAGCATAAATTAGGGCTTTCTTCCTCTTCCAATAGAGTTTTTACCTTGGCTGCTGCAGCATGGGTAAAAAACATCACATCATCGGCTTGAGCTTGTGGGTCAAAGGTTTCCATAGTCATACATCACTTGCTTTTCGTAGTTGTCATTATCGCCTTAACCAAGTAAATCAGTCAAGTATTGTGCCGCCTCTAAGGTGATAGAGGCATAATTTCCAAGCCGGCCTTTTCGTCTAGACCAAGCATTAAGTTCATGTTGTGTACAGCCTGCCCTGCCGCCCCCTTTACGAGGTTATCGATAGCTGATAGTACCACCAAAGTATCTTCGCCTTGAGGCTGATGCAAAGCCACACGACAGATGTTCGAACCACGCACGCTGCGTGTTTCTGGGTGACTGCCTAAGGGCATAACATCAACAAAGGGGTGGTCTGCATAACGCGCCTCATAGGCCGCCTGCAGTTCAGTTAAGTTAATATTTGCTTGCACTTGAGCGTACATCGTAGCATGGATGCCGCGAATCATAGGCGTCAGGTGAGGCACAAATGTTAAACCCACTGGCGCACTAGCATACACACCCAAACGCTCTTTGATTTCTGGCAAATGACGATGTCCAGCAACGCCATAAGCCTTAAAGCTGTCACCAGCTTCACATAAGAGACTGCCCACCGCGGCGCCGCGCCCGGCACCACTCACACCTGACTTACAGTCAGCAATGATATGTTGCAGGTAAATAGCCTTTTGCTCAATCAACGGCAATAAGCCAATCTGTACAGCGGTGGGGTAGCAACCTGGGTTAGCCACCAGACGCGCCTCAGCAACGGCATTTTTATTAACTTCTGGCAAGCCATAAACGGCCTCGGCGACCAGCTCCGGACAGGCATGTTGCATACCATACCACTTGGACCAAACGCCAATATCCTGAATGCGAAAATCAGCCGCTAAGTCTATGATCTTGGCGCCAGCATCCAACAACACCTGAGCCTGCTTCATCGCCACCCCATTAGGGGTAGCAAAAAAGACCAAATCGGCTTGTGCCAAGATCGCGTTAGTAGGCTCCTCAAAAGCCAGATCAAAGGCCCCTCGCAAGCTGGGGTAAATATCAGCAACCTGGCGCCCTGCCTCAGAGCGTGAAGTGATAGCACAAACCTCCACGCCCGGATGACGCGCCAATAAGCGCAGTAATTCCACTCCGGTATAACCTGTACCACCAACAATTGCTACTTTTTTCACCTTAATCCACCTAACTAACACAACGACTTGAGCCAAAGGACCCAAATTTCAAAGGCTTAATTCTAATGTAGTATTTGTCTGATGCCCAGCAATTCAGGTATTCTAAGACCGATTATTATGAGCGACCTAACAATTCAGCTTTTCACCAACGCCAAAAAGGCTTTTATGGAAGCGGTTAAGGAACAACCTCATTGTGCGCTGTTTTAGGAGAAGTACTATGGCCAAGAAAAATAACAACTCCCTAGCCGAACGCCTATTTTCACCCAGCTACTTCCGACGCCGCCTTGCCTATACTGATGCTCTGCCACAGATCACCATGTTAGGTTTAATTGCCGGTGTAGCGTCGGCACTCATCATTGTCGCCTTTCGTAGCTTATTTGAACTACCTTTAGAGCACTGGTTACCTGACGGGACCCCTGAGGGTTTTGAAAGCCTTGCCCCTATTTGGCACTTGCTGTTACCGATTATTGGTGGGGGCCTGCTGGGAGCTTGGCTTATGCTTTTCAAACCAAATGAGCGAAAAACTGGGGTTGCTCATGTGATGAACTGCATGGTGAACAACAAGGGGCACATGCCATTCAAAAACACCCTCGTGCAGTTTTTTGGTGGCGCTTTAGCCATACTCACAGGCCAATCAGCTGGCCGTGAGGGACCCGCCGTACATTTGGGATCAGCCGTTAGCGCCCAGCTGGGGCAATTCGTTTACTTGCCCGACAACAGCATTCGTTTATTGATTGGCTGTGGCACGGCCGGTGCCATAGCCGCCTCCTTTAACACCCCCATGGCTGGGGTCATTTTTGCCATGGAGGTAGTGATGCTCGAATACACTATCATTGGCTTCACCCCCATCATCATTGCCGCCGTCACCGCCACCTTTGTACATAACAGTTTATACGGCGCTGAAATGGCCTTCATGGCACCTGATATCGCCTTTGCTAGTAACGCTGAGTTACCACTAATACTGGTCTATGGTGTCATCCTTGGCGCGATGGCGGCTTTATTTACTAAAACCATCACCACAGCGGTTAATTTTTCTGGCAAACCCGTCATGTTGCGGATGCTAATAGCCGGGCTTATTACAGGGCTGCTAGCCACTCAGGTGCCCCAAGTTATGGGTATGGGCACTGATAGTATCTTGGCCGCCATTCAAGGGGAGTACACCATTCAATTGCTTATCGCCTTGGCTTTTGCCAAGCTATTTGCTACGGGCATTAGTGTGGGCCTAGGTATGCCCATTGGCCTCATTGGCCCGACCCTGCTGATGGGCGCTTGCGCTGGAGGCGCCCTTGGTATTCTCAGTCAGGAGCTAATTACCGGCCCAGTATCTGATCCAGGTTTTTATGCCATGCTAGGCATGGGAGCTATGATGAGCGCGGTACTGCAAGCTCCCCTCGCCGGATTAGTGGCACTGCTAGAACTCACCCACAACCCAGACATTATTCTACCAGGCATGGCAACGGTGGTGATTGCCAATATCACCTGTCGCTACATATTCAAGCAGGACTCCGCCTTTACCGAAATATTACATAAACAAGGTGTTGATTTTCACGCTGACCCCGTTAACCTTGCCCTCATCCATCGCGGCGTAGCGAGTCTCATGAACGAACAACTGTCTCATCACACAAGTGAAGATGTGGGCGGCATCATACGCTCCCTTGACCAGGGTAATGAATGGATATTACTGCACACAGATGGCGATATCCATAACGTATTGCAGCGCCAACAAATCGTCCCAGAGCAATTACAAGACAGCATCCAACAGTCCATCACAACACCAACTTGTCACTTTGGTTTCTGCTCCTCTCGCGCCACTTTGAAAGAGGCCTGGGACCTTCATAACAAGCGCAACTATGACTGCCTATTGATAACCAGTAGGAATGGTCATGTTATCGGCGTGCTGCCAACCTCGGAAATCAAACGATTTATGCGCCCTGAATAACCTTGGATTGAATGACAACCCGGTCTGCAGCATAAGTGGTGACTGCTAGCAGGTCGGCCTATATTCTGACAATAACACTTACCATTGCGCCTAGTCAGGTCAAAAACATGCCTGCGCGTAGCATCAACATGGCATTATGTGGATAATAGCGGCCACAATTATTCTCAACATTTTGCCAACTTGTCCCTATAAGAGGCCCCATGTCTAACCTAACTCCTTGCTCAGACCAACTTTTTCAAGCTGCCCAACAACATATCCCTGGTGGGGTCAATTCACCAGTAAGGGCCTTCAAAGGTGTAGGTGGTACGCCCCTGTTTTTTAAACGTGGTAAAGGCGCATGGTTGGTCGATGAGGATGACCGCGATTACATCGATTACGTGGGCTCATGGGGTCCCATGATTTTAGGCCACGCTCACCCCAAAGTATTAGATGCCGTGCGCGCCAGCATTGAAAATGGCTTGGGCTTTGGCGCCCCAACCCAGGTTGAAACCCGCATGGCAGATAAGCTGTGCAGTATGTTGCCAGGCATGGATTTGGTGCGCATGGTCAGTTCTGGCACCGAAGCCACCATGAGCGCCATTCGCCTAGCCCGCGGATTCACAGGTCGCGATACCATTGTTAAGTTTGAGGGTTGCTACCACGGCCACTCCGACTCCCTGCTAGTCAAAGCTGGATCTGGCGCCTTGACTCTGGGGGTACCTAGCTCACCAGGGGTACCCTCTAGCCTCGCAGAACACACTTTGACCCTGACTTATAATGATCTACAAGGCGTGCGCCAAACCTTTGCCGAAGCGGGCCAAGATATTGCCTGTATCATTGTTGAACCAGTGGCAGGCAACATGAACTGCATACCGCCAAAGCCAGGTTTCTTGCAAGGTCTGCGCGATATCTGTGATGAACATGGTGCCCTATTGATCATTGACGAAGTAATGACCGGTTTTCGGGTAGGCCCACAATGTGCCCAAGGCTACTATGGTGTCACGCCTGACTTAACCACACTTGGTAAAGTTATCGGTGGCGGTATGCCAGTGGCAGCTTTTGGTGGACGTTCTGAAGTAATGCACCACTTAGCGCCACTGGGCCCCGTATATCAAGCCGGCACCCTATCCGGTAATCCTGTCGCCATGAGCGCAGGCTTGGTGATGCTGGAGGAGATTAGTCAACCCGGTTTCTATGAGCAACTAACAAACTATACCGAGCGCCTGTTAAGTGGCCTGCGCCAGCACGCCGACGCGGCAGGAGTTGCCTTCACAACCAGTCAAGTGGGCGCCATGTTTGGTTTATTCTTTACTGACCAGCCGCAAGTCACCTGCTTTGCTGATGTGATGGCTTGTGATGCAGAAAAATTCGGGCGCTTCTTCCACCTCATGTTGGAACAAGGTGTCTATCTAGCACCATCTGCTTTCGAAGCCGGTTTTGTATCCAGTGCCCACGGAGAAGAAGAGTTGGCTAAAACGTTAGCCGCAGCTGAAACGGCTTTTGCCCAATTATAACTGGCCAGACTAATAGAGGATTTACACATGCTACAGGTACTCTACGGTCTGGCGTTCGCATGGTTAGCCTATGCGAGCTGGAACAGCCCTTTATCAGCCGGTAAAACTGCGGCGCTAGTCAGCGCTTTGGTTGCTTTACAAAATATTGCTTTAGCTCCCATCATTGCTCTATCTGACAATCAGGCTGGTATGCTCATGTTGAGTAACAGTGCCGATTACATTAGCCTGCCCCTTGGGGCGCTGGTAGTTTTACATTACAGCCTCAACTGGCAATGGCAACCGGCTATTTGGGGACGAGTATTTCTGGGCTTGGCCGCCACTTTCGAACTGGGCCGGCGCATGGGTTATAATCAAGACTATCTGCTTATTATTGTGGCCGTATGGGTGGGCGTATTACTCACCTCTGCCGCTTTGTTTGCACAACGCTGGCAACCAAGCCAGCGTGCCATCTTGGCTATTTGCGGAACTTATTTAGCCTGGATGCTATACAGCCAAGGCCCCTACGCCATGCCCTTGGTAATGCAAGCCGCACAAACCACCCTATTTGTTGCCCTATTAAGCATTTACAAACCCACACAAAACGCCAGCTAGAATTTCATTCGCCCCATATATAACAGGCTACTGTTGTGGCCTGTTTGGCTTACTGAAACTGACGTGCTTCCTCCAGTGCCTTGGCCTCACCTTGGGCATCGCCTTGATAACGCCGAGTGGCTGCAATTAGCCGCCAAAAATAGTATCCATAAGCTGGTTGATAAGCCACCAGAGTTAAGCCTTTACGTGCCATTTGTTCTGCCCTATCAGCTTGTCCCTGAGCCAAATACAAAGCGGCTAAGCGGGCATATACCTTGGCTTCCGTGGGTGATATACGTTGCGCTTGCTGCAGCTTCATGATGGCGATATCAGGATGCCCTTTTGCCTTAGCAGCATCGGCTTCAGTTAACAGCTGCTCCACCACCTTTTGGCTAGCTACTGGTAGCGTCCTAGCCGGCGTTGCCACCGGCGTTTTTGACTTAGGTAAAGGCGCCTGAGCGGGCTCTGTCAAATAGGCTGGCTCTTGTTCAACAGGCAGTGGGTGGGTTACATCTTGAGCGACAGTATTAGGGGCCAATTCCACCACCACAGCCGGTTCGGATGGGGGCGATTTATCCACCATCACCTTCGCGGGCTCTGACTTCACAGGCTGAGGATGCTTGCTATGACTTTGGTCCTCCACCACCAACGGCCCTCCAGGTGCGCTTGCACAGGCTGTCATTATGGTACTCAAAACGACCAGATACAGCCTGTGCCTAAATACCAATGCTAATCTCAAAGCCAACACGCTAGGTGTCGAAAATAAAGCAAAGTAAGCATAGGGATCTTTCACAATTTATTCCTTTTCAAGACTATAAATCAATCAGTGTCTAATTATCACAACGCGACTGGGCGGGTGGACGTAAATCACCAAAAGGTAATACCAAGCCTGAGCAGTTGGCATCCACAATAGCGCCTGATAATGGATTGGTACGAAAGTATTCAACCCCAACTGGCGGGCTCTGCTGGTCCTTTTGATAAGGCAAATTAGCCAATAGTCGCGCCCATACCTGCAACGCACCACTGGCTCCTGTTAGTGGTGTTGGTGAGGCATCATCATTGCCCATCCATACGGTGGCCACATGACGGCCACTAAAGCCAGAAAACCAACTATCACGTTGATTATTAGTAGTGCCGGTCTTACCAGCCACTTCCTGATGTTCAGGTACATAGCGATAGGCCCCCCGTCCCGTACCATGACGGCCAACTAGTGCCATTTCCTGTTGCAGAATATACGAAGCTTCTGGATCAGCGGCTTGACGCACCTGATAGGGGTAATGTACCAATAGCTCACCATTGGCTTGGGTCACGTCTCGGACGATGCTCAAAGGGCTATAAAAACCATTGCTGGCTATACTTTGGTACACCTGATTAACTTTCAGGGGTGACATTTCCAAAGCCCCTAACAAGCGACTAGGGTAAGCCTGCCATTGTTGGTTGGCTCCCAGTTTAGATAACTGATCCAACACCTTCTCCACACCCAAGCTCATACCCAAGCGAACATTGGCAATGTTATAAGATTTAACCAGCGCTTCGTACATGGGCACCACTCCATGGGACTTACCGTCATAATTGCCAGGCTGCCATTGACTGCCATCGGCTTGAGGCACACTCAAGGGAGAGTCATCAAGGGGGCTGAGCAAATGAAAACGGCCACTGCTTAGGGCAGTTAGATGAATGACTGGTTTCAACAAAGAGCCAACTTGACGACTGGCATCCAAAGCCCAATTATGACCGGCATAACCGGCATCTTTATCACCTACCACCGCCAAGACTTCACTATTATCTCGTTGCGATAGCACCAAGGCAGCTTGCAATTTGGGTAGTTCACCAAAACGCTGAGTTAGGTTAGCCATGCTATCTTGCATGGCCAGATCAGCTTGCTGTTGTGCCCAAGGATCAATGGTGGTGAACACCCGCAGACCTTGGCTATTCAGATCATTGCTCTTGTAGGCTTTTTGTAATTGCTGGCGCACCAAGTCCATATAAGCCGGATAGCGACTGTACTGAGCGACTTGGCTAAGCTGAAGTGGTTTATCCTGATAAATTTGTCGCTGCGCCTGGGAAATCAACCCCTGCTCGGCCAACACCTTGAGCACCAAATCACGACGTTGTTTGGCACGCTGGGGAAAGCGTTTGGGATTATAATATGATGGACCCTTTATCAAGCCTACCAAGAGGGCTGTCTGATGCAGTTGCAACTCTTTCAGAGGCTGGCCGAAATAATACCAGCTGCCCAAGCCAAAACCGTGAATGGCACGTTTACCTTGTTGCCCCAAAAACACTTCATTAAGGTAAACTTCCAATATTTCATCTTTACTGTAGTGGTTATTAAGTAACAAAGCCATCGGCGCCTCTTGCAACTTTCGCCACAGGGTTTGCTGGTCACTAAGGTAGAAATTTTTCACCAACTGCTGGGTCAAGGTACTGCCACCTTGTACCACCCGTCCCGCCTTAACATTAGCATACATAGCACGAGCAATGCCTGTTGGTAAAACACCCAAGTGTTGGTAATAACCACGATCTTCAACCGCCAATAGGGTTTCAATAAATCCGTTCGGCAAGTCCGCTAACTGAACCAACTCTCGATCTTCATTATGGGATGGATAGATACCACCAATAAGTTGGGGCTCTAAGCGCGCCAAATGCAAAGTCTGCCCTTGCTCACCTGCGATGGACAAAACGCGGTTCGCTTGCAGTTGGATATGGTACAGCTCCCCCTTTTGACTACCATCAGCAAAATGAAAACCACGGCTATAGACTTGTAACTGGTTATTTTGCAGTCGATACTGACCGGCTTGACGAACCTTCTTAACCGCCCGATAGCCAAGTTGCTGCAGTTCATAGTTTAGCTGACCTTGGGCTAATTGCTTGCCGATATAAAGCTCGAGCGGCCTGGCATATACCTTGGCAGGCAAACTCCAGCGATGCCCTTCGAAACGATCCCGAACCTGAGCATCCAAATATACCAACATGGCCAATGTGCAAACCGCCAACACAATTAATAACTGCCATGTAAAGCGCCAAGGCCAAGAAAATTTACCTGCTTGCTTCGCCACTTATGTCTCCATTTTTGTTATGCTCGAACATAACAATGCGACCGTTAAGATCAATTTATTAAGTTTCATTCTAGGACCTTGGCATGCCATCCTACCCACAGACCATCTGTCCCTCTGCTTGTTTAGAGGACAATCATAGCCTAGGGTTCCAACACCAGCAGGAATCAGGCATATTAGTTCGCTTTCAAGGACAGGTGTATGCTTATCTAAACCGCTGCCCCCACCGGCACAAGGCCCTAAGCAACGGGCCTAATTTTCTCGATGACGATGGATTGTTCTTACAATGTGAGCATCATAAGGCCATCTTTTCCATCGCTTCGGGAACCTGTATCACTGGCCCCTGTATTCACCAACAACTCACCAGCATTGCCGTAGCCGAACAAGAAGGTGATATTTTATTACTTGGTTGGCCGCGCCAAACCAACCTCTAAGATCCGGCACAAAGCCATACCCTGGATATCAATATTAGCGCCATAAGCATACACTTCAACGCCTGCCGCAGCCGCATCCAATAAAGCTTGCGCATAGTGCGGGTCTTTATCCCAAGCTGGCGCAACACGCTGAATGCCGGTATGTGGAACGCAAAAAAGTAACACCGCCCTTTGCCCTGCCTCTACCATGGCGGTTAGTTCACGTAAATGCTTACGCCCACGTTCAGTCACGGCATCGGGAAACTCACCTTGCCCGCTGCCACGCCACCAAGTGACGCTTTTGACCTCAACGTAACAATCTGGCCCACTGCCACGCAACAGGATATCCACACGGCTCCCTTCGTGGCCATACTTCACTTCTTGTTGTAGCTCATTATAACCCTGCAACTCCTTAATCACGCCATTATTTATAGCTTCCACCACCAAACCATTGGCACGTTGGGTATTAACGCAAGCCAAATATTTATTAGCGACCTCTACCAACTCCCAAGTACAGGGGTATTTACGCTGATTATTTCCCGAATCCCAGTACCAAACACGACTACCCACTTCAGCACAGGCTGCCATGGAACCCGTATTGGGGCAATGGGCGGTGAGTAGGTCGCCATTGGTGGTTATTAGGTCAGCCAAAAAGCGTTTATAACGCTTACTTAACACAGCTTCTTGTAATGGCAGCGCAAATTCCATATTTTACCCTTATGGTGATTAGATGTTTGCCATTTTACAGTGAAAAAGGGTAGTCTAGAATCAGGCATACGCCGCCAGAACAAAAGAAAAAGTGTTTTACCTACACCGATTACCAAAGAAGCATTGCACCGGCTAGCCAAACGCCACAAAATCTGGTAGTTTAGGCGCCCTTAAAATTTAACCGCAACCGGGTAGACTTGCTGTAGAACCCTAAATCTACTGCCACAAGATCGCCTGTATAGATATAGATAAAGTGTAGAATGCCATGGCAGATAATCACGATTCCCTACTAAAGCACTTCACGCCATACAAAATAAAGGCTGGCGAAGAGTACATGAACACGGCTCAAAGTGATCATTTCAAACACATTTTAGAAGCTTGGAAGCAGGATTTGGCTGAAGAAGTTGATCGTACTGTTAATCACCTAAAGGAAGACGGTGCTAACTTTGCAGACCCCAACGATCGCGCTAGCCAAGAAGAAGAATTTTCCTTGGAGTTGCGCGCGCGCGACCGCGAGCGCAAGCTAACCAAGAAAATCAATGACACTTTGGAAATGATCGAAAACGAGGACTATGGTTTCTGCGAAGCCTGCGGTGTTGAAATCGGCATTCGTCGATTAGAAGCACGTCCTACTGCAACCCTTTGTATCGACTGCAAAACCCTAGCCGAAATCAAAGAGAAGCAACTCGGCAAATAAGCCTTGTTGGGCCTAACCATCCCGGAGCCACCAAGAGGTTGCGGTTACATCGGACGTTTTGCGCCTACTCCTAGTGGGCCACTGCACTTTGGCTCTTTAGTGGCAGCCTTGGCCAGCTACCTTGATGCACGCGCCCATCAGGGGCAGTGGCTAGTGCGCATCGAAGATATTGACCCGCCTCGCTGCCAAGCGGGCGCCAGCGATAGCATTCTCCAGACTCTAGACGATTATGGCTTGCATTGGGATGGCAACATTTGCTATCAGAGCCAACAAACAACACACTATATATCAGCCCTAAAGCAACTACAGCAACAACAGCGGTTGTTTTTTTGCTCCTGCAGCCGCAGCCAGTTGCAAGCTCACACCACCTACCCCGGCACCTGCCGACACCAGCTTGGTGCACCAGTCAAAGGGGCTTGCTCTTACCGCATCCAAGCACCCGATCTAGAAATAGGTTTTGACGACCTTATTATGCCGACCTATAAAGAAAATCTGGCTCAAGCAGTAGGTGATTTTATATTACGCCGCAAGGATAGCCTTTTTGCCTACCAACTTGCCGTTGTCGTTGATGACGCCCTGCAAGGTATCACCCATGTCATTCGTGGCGCCGATTTGTACCAGCAAACGCCGCGCCAAATTTTCTTGCAGCAGGGCTTGAATTTACCAACCCCCACCTACGGTCACATACCCCTAATAATGAATGATCAAGGCCAAAAGCTAAGCAAACAAAATTTTGCCCAAGCCATTACCACCGAAGCGGCTCCAGCCCTTATGAGCCAAGCTATACAGCGCCTAGGGCAAGCGCTACCAGCTGAACTTGTGGCCGCACCCGTAGTTGACCAATTGAGCTGGGCAACACAAAATTGGAATCGCACTCTCATTCCATGCCACAGACAAGACCCTATCGCGTTTTAAAGCGCAAATCGCTCCTGACTCATAAGCCAAGGTCGTGCTAGAATAACGCCTTTCGCTTAATGCAAGGTTTGTGGTCGATAAAACTATGGGTTTTATTAACAAATTAATTAATAAAGTACGTGGCAATGATAGCCCCGCAGGCAGCCACGACTTCGCTAACGGCGCACTTGTCATCGGGCGTGATCAGCATGCCATCAGTCGCCGTGATATCAGTGATAGTGCCCTCAAGGTCCTATACCGTCTTAAGGATGCTGGCTACCAGGCATACCTGGTTGGCGGCGGCGTCCGAGATTTGCTATTAGGTGGCCAACCTAAAGATTTTGACATCGCTACCAATGCCCATCCAGAACAGGTGCATAAGCTATTTCGCAATTCCATTCTTATTGGCCGCCGCTTCCGCTTAGTCCACGTGCGCTTTGGCCGTGAGATTATTGAAGTGGCCACCTTTCGGGCCAACCATACTAGTGACAATAGTGATAATCAGGCTCGCCAAGCTGCCTCAGGCATGCTTACCCGTGACAACGTCTATGGCACGGTAGACGAAGATGCTTTGCGCCGGGATTTCACCATCAATGCCATGTATTACAACATTGATGGCTTTACCATTCACGATTTTGCCAATGGTTTACATGATATCCAAAACCGCACTATTCGCATGATTGGAGACCCCTACGAACGCTATCGTGAAGACCCTGTGCGTATGTTACGCGCCATTCGCTTTGCCGCAAAACTAGATTTTGACATTGCCACTGAAACCGGTGACCCAATCGATGACTTGGGCCACCTGCTTGAACCAATCCCTGCGGCACGTATGTTCGAGGAAGTTCTCAAGCTATTTTTAGCCGGTCAAGGTGAGGCCACCTATGAACTACTGCAGGACTACAACCTATTCCGCTATCTATTCCCGCAAACACAGGCAGCCATAGACGCTGACCAGACTGAAAACCAGCTGGTCGAAACTTTTGTCATTCGAGCCCTACGGAATTCTGACGAGCGCATAAGTCACGGTAAAAGCGTCACTCCAGCCTTTTTACTAGCCGCATTATTATGGCACCCACTGCAATCTCGTGTGGCGAAAATTCGCAATATGCCACCTGTTCCAGCCCTGCACCAAGCAGCTCAGGACATCATTCAGGAACAGATAAAAAGCACGTCTATTCCACGCCGCTGCAGCACACCCATGAAAGAAATCTGGGACATGCAATTGCGCTTACCTCGCCGCCATGGCAATCGAGGCGAACAGCTACTGGACAACAAACGCTTCCGTGCTGGGTATGACTTCCTACTCATTCGAGAGGCCGCGGGAGAGCCCCTTGATGGACTGGGCGAATGGTGGACTCGCTTCCAATATGCCAGTGAGGGGCAGCGCCTAGAGATGAGCAAGGAATTAGGCAAAGCACCCCGCCCCAAGCGCAAACGCAAACCGGGCAAGTCGGCCGCTCAAGATGACTCTTCCAGCTCAGGCCAGCAGGCATGAAGTGCATGGCCTACATTGGCATTGGCAGCAACCTCGACAACCCCATTGACCACGTTCAGCGGGCTATCGACGAGGTCAAACAGTTACCCCTGTCCCGTTTAGTAGCCGCCTCCAGCCTTTATGGCAGCAAACCCATGGGGCCTCAAGACCAGCCAAACTATATCAACGCTGTGGCCCAGATAGAAACCCAGCTTGCCCCCATTACCTTATTAGATTCACTTCAGCAGTTGGAGCAAGATCATCAACGCGTCCGTGAACAACGTTGGGGCCCCCGCACTCTGGATTTAGATATTGTAGTATATGCCGACCAACACATTGACCACCCGCGTTTACAAGTACCACACATTGGCATGCATGAACGCAATTTCGTACTTTATCCTTTAGCCGAGATCAGTCCCCAATTAAAGCTACCCGACGGCACTGTTTTGCAACAATTGTTAGACAATTGCCCATTGGCTGATCTGACCAAACTACCCCTATAATAACCAACCAAACTAGGAACCTGTACCATGGCGCAAAAAACATTGCACACAATCTCCACCATGAAACAGAATGGCGAGAAAATCTCCATGCTCACTAGCTACGATGCAACCTTTACCCATCGCATCAATGAAGCTGGGGTAGACATGATCTTGGTTGGCGACTCCCTAGGGATGGTATTACAGGGGTTCGACTCGACCTTGCCGGTTAGCATCAAGGATATGGTGTATCACACCCAGTGCGTAAAGGCAGGCAACCAAGACTGCTTAATCATGTCTGACATGCCCTTTATGACCTACCGCACACCCGAAGAAGCCATGGCCAATGCAGCAGCATTAATGCAGGCTGGTGCACAAATCGTCAAACTCGAGGGCGGGCTGTGGCTGCAAGAAACGGTGGCCAAGCTCTATGAACAAGGTATTCCAGTGTGCGCTCACCTAGGCCTTACGCCTCAGGCCATCAACAAGCTTGGTGGTTATCGTGTACAAGGCCGTACACCCGAAGAAGCACAAACCATGATCGAAGAAGCCATTGCCCTAGAGGCGGCTGGTGCCAGTATGATTTTATTAGAGTGTGTTCCCAGCCATGTTGGCAAGGCCATTACCGATGCGGTCGCTGTCCCTGTGGTCGGTATTGGTGCCGGCCCCGACACCGATGCCCAAGTGCTGGTTTTACACGACATGCTAGGCATTACCCCTGGTAAGCAAATGCGTTTTTTGAAAAATTTTATGGCGCAAGAGCAAGATATACAAAGCGCCTTAGCCGCCTACGCAAGGGAAGTAAAGGAACGGTCTTTCCCTGCACCTGAACACTGCTTTGAGTAAATAACATGCAACTTATTAGCCGCATCGATGCCTTGCGACAGGAACTATGGCGTCACCGCTTAAATGGCGCCAGCATTGCCTTTATCCCCACCATGGGCAATTTGCATGAGGGTCATTTGCAACTTATTGATCGTGCCCATGAATATGCTGATGTGGTGGTATCCAGTATATTTGTCAACCCCTTGCAGTTTGGCCCTGGGGAAGACTTTAATGGCTACCCACGTACTTTTGAGGCAGACCAGTCAAAGTTAGCCGAACGCGGTTGTCACGTTCTCTTCGCCCCAAGTGTAGATGAAATGTACCCCGACACCCAAGTCAGCTCAACTATTGTCAAGGTGCCTCACCTGAGTAGTATTCACTGTGGTGCCTCGCGCCCAGGCCACTTTACCGGCGTCGCCACAGTAGTAACAAAACTATTTGGCATCGTGCAGCCTGACTATGCTGTATTTGGTCTAAAGGATTTTCAACAGTTTTTGGTGATCAAACAGCTAACTGAAGACTTATGTCTACCAGTGGCAATTATTGGCGCCCCCATTGCCCGTGCTGAAAGCGGCTTGGCACTAAGCAGCCGTAATGGTTACTTGAGTGCCGAACAGCTTGATACAGCCGCCGCCTTGTACCGATGCTTAGCCGATGTTCGTACACAAATAGATAATGGCAACAGTCACTATAGCGAATTAGAAGAAGCGGCCCAAATTCGTTTAGAGGAAGCAGGCTTTAAACGTGATTACTTCAACATCTGTCGTCAACAGGACCTGCAACCCGCTACAACTGAAGATACTGATCTGGTAATTCTTGCCGCTGCCTATATGGGCCAAGCCCGGCTCATCGACAACCTTCACTTTCACCGCCTTTAGGGCATAGGATATATATGGATACTGTTATTGTTGCTGCTACGCGCTCTGCCATTGGCAGTTTTGGGGGCTCCCTAGCCAGCCTATCTGCTGTGCAAATCGGCACGCAAGTGTTGCAAGGTTTATTAAGCAAAGTAAATGTAGATGCTAACCAAATTGATGAAGTTATTTTGGGTCAAGTACTGAGCGCTGGTTGCGGCCAAAATCCAGCTCGACAAACCGCGATACATGCTGGAATACCTGTGACTACTTCGGCTCTTACTATTAATAAGGTTTGTGGCTCCGGCCTAAAAGCTGTGCACATGGCTCACCAAGCCATTCAATGTGGCGATGCCCAACTCGTTGTTGCTGGCGGTCAGGAAAGCATGAGTCAAGCCGCCCACGTATTACCCAATTCTCGTAATGGCCAACGCTTAGGCAATTGGAACATGATAGATACCATGGTCCATGATGGTTTGTGGGATGCCTTTAATGACTATCATATGGGCGTCACCGCTGAAAACATCGCGGCTCAATTCAATATTGATCGTTGTGCGCAAGATACTTTTGCCGCTCACTCACAAGCCAAAGCTAATGCGGCCATTGAAGCCGGCCGTTTTATTGACGAAATCACACCCATTGCAGTCAAACAACGCAAGCAAACGACCATCTTCAAACAAGACGAACAACCCCGCACTGGCGTCAATGCCGAAAGCCTCGCCAAATTACGCCCCGCCTTCCAAAAAGACGGTACCGTTACCCCCGGTAATGCTTCCACCCTGAATGATGGTGCGGCGATGATATTACTAGCTAGCCGCGCCAAAGCTGAAGAGCTTGGCTTGCCTATTTTGGCCACCATCAAGTCCGGTGCTAGTGTGGGTATTGATCCCACTATTATGGGTACAGGCCCCATTCAGGCTAGTCAGAAAGCGTTACAAAAAGCGGCTTGGCAACTAACAGATCTGGAACTCATTGAAGCCAACGAAGCCTTTGCAGTGCAAGCCATGAGCGTTAATCAGCAACTAGGTTGGGACACAGAGAAAGTGAACGTGAATGGCGGCGCCATTGCCCTTGGCCATCCCATTGGGGCATCAGGCTGCCGCATTTTAATCAGCTTGTTACACGAAATGGCGCGACGTGATGTGCACAAGGGTCTCGCCACCTTATGTATCGGCGGTGGCATGGGCATTGCCGTATGCATTGAGCGCCCCTATAGCTAACAGCTTGTGCCAAAGCCGCCCCGTATATGCCCACGACCTCAATCCTTGCCAGTCCCCAAGACCAGCTAAGACCGTGGAGGATTAGCTAATCCTCGCTTTTATCGTGCGCCAACATGGAGTCCTTGAAAGCATGTAAGACACTGCGACAGCTGATCTGACCAACAAAGCGACCCTCATGAACAACGGGCATACGCCGTCGCTTTAGTTCACAAAGCGTCTGTGCGGCCTGGAATATATTAGTATCAAGCTGCATCACATCTACAGAAGTGCTCATTAGGTCGCCAATTTTAGCGTCACCTTGTTGGTAATAGCTGATTTGCTCCAAGCTATTAAGCAGATCAATTTCAGAAATGACTCCCACCACTCGATCATCATCATCTACTACCGTGGCTCCCGAAACTTTGCGCACCAATATTTGATGCAAAGCATCCATAATTGATGTTTCTGTAGTAAATTTCAGCGGGTCTTTCGACATGAAATCTCTCACTTCAATCGAATCCAACATCATCATCCCCCCTTATTTTTGTATTCACTGTAACAGCACTTTTTGCGGGTTACAACAGCCGGACTATGATTAGTAAAGGTAGTAAAAATATATTTCACTACCCCACTGCCACTTTGCTTAAGCGCCAACCCAGTTTGTTATTACTCTATGTAATGCATTGTATTTAATACAATAATTATTAAAAAAAAGTGTTTTTCATCAACCCAGTTGATAAATTGTAATTATCTTTTATACTAGTTTGCAGCAACAGGTTCTACCAGAAGGTAATTTTATTATAAGCTAACCCGCTTCCTTACGACGAATAAATGAGGCCGTGTGACAACATCACTAGGGCAGACTACGAAGGATAAAACTGGATAAAAAAACACCACTTTAACGTGGTGATTTGGATGCTTTGTGCCAGATTTTCTCCTACTTAGCACGTCACTGTAGTTATCACATTGCTATAGTAAGCCGGGTTTTTGTACCATTTAAAAAGGTGCCCGGTATGTCAATTCAAGAACAAATAGCAAGTCACATCTGGCCCTTAGCTTTGTTTTTGTTTTTGCTCATCGGGTTGATCACCACCATGCTTACCCTGCCCCGTTTACTCGGCGGGCGCCGACACTCCCGAGCTGTTAACGAACCCTATGAGTGCGGTATTGTGCCTGTTGGCAGTACTCACTTTCGCATCCCTATTCCATTTTATTTATTTGCCATATTCTTTGTTATTTTTGACCTTGAAGTCGTATTTCTATTTGCCTGGGCTGTCGCTGTTGAAGAAACAGGATGGGCGGGTTTTATAGAAGCTCTCGTTTTTATTGTTATTCTTTTTGTGGCGCTCATTTACCTTTGGCGATTGGGCGCTCTGGACTGGCGTACACGTAGACAAAAACTCGATTTAAAACAGATAGACCCTCGTTAATCCAGATGAATGAACGCCGAATAAAAAGTAGCGATGATAGGTAATTGCATAACAATAACAACATAAAACAAGTTTTTGGGGGATGGAAATGCCAGAGCTAATTCAAAGTAACATCCAAGCTGAGCTAATCAGCACTGAACAGCAGAGTTTTTCTCAGTCCGTGCAAGACAATGTTGTGCTTGGTAAGTTGCAGGATTTAGTGGCTTGGGGCCAAAGCAATTCTCTTTGGCCTTTCAACTTCGGTTTATCCTGCTGCTATGTGGAAATGGCTACCGCATTTACCTCGCGCCACGATATTGGTCGCTTTGGCGCTGAGGTGATCCGTGCCACACCACGTCAAGCCGATGTGATGGTCATTTCAGGCACAGTATTTCGTAAAATGGCACCAGTGATCCAGCGCCTATACGAACAACTACTAGAACCCAAATGGATTATTTCTATGGGTTCATGCGCCAATTCAGGAGGCTTATACGATATTTACAGTGTTGTGCAGGGCGTCGATAAATTTTTGCCCGTTGATTTATATATTCCCGGCTGTCCACCCCGACCCGAAGCTTTATTGCAAGGTTTTATATTACTTCAAGATGCCATTCGCGAAGAAAATAGGCCTTTAAGTTGGGTGCTAGGGCCACAGGGAGTAGAAAAACCTGACATGCCATGTCAACGTGATCTTAAGACCCCTGAACGCATGCGCATGACTCACTTAAACTCTCCAGATCAGGTGTAAGCCATTATGTCTGCCGATGCGAACCATGAGCCCAATATCAGCCATGCCATTGGCAACCCCGCTGTTATAGGGCAAATTAAAACACTGTTCCAGCAGCAACTGGTAACCCAAGAGTGTGCTGATGGTATGCCGACCCTGTGGGTAGATGCCGAGCACATTAGTAGCCTCTTGGCCCTTTGCAAACACCAATTACAACCTGCCTATTCCATGCTTTATGATGTGACGGCCATTGATGAAAGAGTGCGTTGCCACCGAGACGGCCAGCCAGCCAGCGACTTTACCGTGGTTTATCAACTACTCAGCCTTGAAGGGAATGCTTTTTTGCGCCTTAAAGTAGCTTTACCGGCAGCTAATTTGCGCATCGACAGCCAATGCGACCTCTGGCCCAATGCCAATTGGTATGAACGTGAGTGCCACGACATGTTTGGCATTGACTTTATTGGCCATCCCAATTTGTACCCATTAATTATTCCTCCCACCTGGAAGGGCCATCCCTTACGAAAAGATCACCCCGCTCGCGCCACCGAGATGGACCCATTTAGTATCGATGAAGAAATGCAAGATGAAGAACAGGAGGCGCTTCGCTTTGTACCGGAACAATGGGGTATGCAACGTACCAGCCAGAATACGGATTACATGTTTCTCAATATGGGCCCTAACCATCCCAGTGTGCATGGGGTATTTCGTGTTGCCCTGCAGCTGGATGGAGAAGAAGTTGTTGATTCTGTAGCTGATATTGGGTACCACCACCGTGGTGCTGAAAAAATGGGTGAGCGCCAAGCTTGGCACACTTATATACCTTATACCGACCGCATTGATTATCTGGGCGGTGTAATGAACAATTTACCCTATGTTATGAGCGTAGAAAAACTGGCTGGCATTGAAGTGCCTGAACGCGCCAAAACCATTCGCGTTATGCTGGCCGAATGTTTCCGTATACAAAGTCACTTTCTGTTTTTTGGTACCTTTGCTCAAGACATAGGCCAGATGTCACCTATCTTCTACATTTTTGCAGATCGGGAAATGTTATTCGGCGTCATCGAGTCCATCACCGGTGGACGCATGCACCCAAGCTGGTTCCGTATTGGGGGTGTGGCCCATGATTTACCTCAGGGCTGGCACCTTAAACTGCAAGAATTTGTCAACATGATGCCCGCCCGGCTAGACCATTATCAAAAAATGGTGATGGATAATCGTATTATCAAACAGCGTACCGTCGGTATCGGCCGCTACAACAGTGAGCAGGCTATAGACTGGGGGATTACTGGCGGTGGTCTGCGCGCCACAGGTTACGATTGGGACATGCGTAAACGCATGCCCTACAGTGGTTATGAAAACTATGACTTCGATATCCCCTTGGGCAGCAACGGTGACTGTTACGATCGTGCCATGGTGCGACTGGAAGAGATACGCCAGAGCCTACGCATCATCCAGCAATGTATAGACCATATGCCAAGTGGCCCGTATAAAGCCGAACACAGCCTGACTTCACCGCCCAACAAACAGCGTTCCATGGAGGATATAGAAACGCTGATTCAACATTTTGTTAACTCTAGTTGGGGGCCCCCTATCCCTGCAGGTGAAGCCTGCTTGCCTATCGAAGCAACCAAGGGTATCAACAGCTACTACCTAGTCAGTGATGGCAGCACCGGCTCATACCGTACCCGTATTCGCACGCCTTCATTTGCCCACTTACAAATGATTCCCACCATGGGTCGAGGCATGATGGTAGCGGATATGATCGCTATCATCGCTAGCATCGATTTTGTTATGGCCGACGTAGATCGTTAAGGAGAGCAGACCATGGAGCATCTTATCGCCACCAGCGCCAGTACCAATCAACCAGATCGATGGCGATCAAAGATTGAGCCCCTGAATGCGGTGGAAGAACAACAGATTGCCGATCAGGTCAGCCATTATCCGCAGCCACAAGCGGCCACCATTGAAGCACTGAAAATCGTCCAACAACAACAAGGTTGGGTGTCTGATGGTAAACTCAAAGCCATTGCCGAACGGCTGAATATGAGTCCCGATCAAGTGGACTCTGTTGCCACCTTCTACAACAAAATTTATCGCCGTCCCGTAGGTAATACGGTGATTACTCTGTGTGACAGTATCAGTTGCTGGATCATGGGCTACGAAGGTTTACGGGAAGCGATTTGCCGAGAATTACAGATTAGTCTGGGACAAACTACTAGTGATCAGCAGATTACCTTACTGCCTACTCCTTGCCTAGGTGCTTGCAATAGAGCCCCTGCGGTTATGGTGGGCGAAGAGCTTCATGGCCCCGTTAGCGCTGAGCAACTAATTCGCTTGGCTCAGCAGGCCAAGGAGGCGCAATCATGACTTGTACGCAGCCCCTAAGCCAACATATCAAAGCCGATGGCAGCGTCACCAACCTGGAAGAATACCAAGCTGGTTATGGCTATCAGGGTCTGTCCAAAGCTTTATCAATGGATCCAAATGAGCTAGTTGATTACGTCAAACAGGCCAATCTGCGAGGCCGTGGTGGGGCAGGTTTTAACACTGGTTTAAAGTGGAGTTTTGTACCGCCTTTGGAAAAACTGCCCGGCCCCCGTTACGTTATTTGTAATGCTGATGAAATGGAACCAGGCACCTTTAAGGATCGCTGGCTCATGGAGCACGATCCCCATCAACTAATTGAAGGCTTGGCTATTGCGGCCTATGCCATCCAGGCAGAAACAGCATTTATCTTTCTTCGGGCAGACTATGACCTGTGCGCCCAGCGTTTGCAGCAAGCGATAGATGATGCTGTTGCTGCTGGCCTTTTGGGCTCATCTTTGAATGCCCGTGGCTATAATCTGGAGGTGTTATTACACACCAGTGCAGGGCGTTATATCTGCGGAGAAGAAACGGCCTTAATCAATTCCCTAGAGGGCAAACGTGCCAATCCTCGGTTTAAACCGCCTTTCCCCCAAGTCAGTGGTTTATTTGGCCGCCCAACCGTAGTCAACAATGTCGAAACCTTGTGTAATCTGCCCCATATTTTGCACCATGGCATCGACTGGTACGCCAACCTGGGCTTAGGTGAAGACAATGGCACAAAACTCTATGGCGTCAGCGGCAAAGTCAATAATCCAGGCTGTTGGGAATTGCCCATTGGCACCCCGGTAAAAGAGATTTTGGCGCTAGCTGGCGGCATGCAAAGTGGCGTTGGGCTACGCGGTTTTTTGCCTGGTGGTGGATCCACTGATTTTCTCACGGCCGAACATGTGGATTTAGCGATGGACTATGGCACCATCCAAGCCGCTGGAAGCCGCATGGGGACTGGCACGATGATCATATTGGACGATCAGACCTGCCCTGTAGGCATGGTGCTTAATTTAATACGCTTCTTTGCCCAAGAGTCCTGTGGTTGGTGCACTCCTTGCCGCAATGGGCTGCCCTTTATCCGCCAAGTATTAACTGATATTGAAGCCGGTAATGGCCAAGTAGCCGATTTAGAGCAATTATTAGAGTTATGTGGCTATATTGGCATCGGCAATACCTACTGCGCCCTCGCACCTGGTGCCGCCGAACCACTGCAAAGCGCACTCAAATATTTTCGTGATGATTTTAGCGCTCATATTGAACAGGGCTGCTGCCCCTATGACAAACCTACTCGCCATATGCAGGAGGCCAACTGAATATGAATGCCGACACGCAGGCCTTAGTAACCATCAACATTGACAGCCTTGATTATAAGGTGAAGGCGGGCACCAACCTGTTGGAAGCCTGTTTAGGATTAGCTAAAGATTTGCCTTATTTTTGCTGGCACCCAGCCATGGGGTCGGTGGGTTCCTGCCGGCAATGTGCGGTACAGGTCTTTCAGGATCAAGAGGATACTCGTGGGCGCATGGCAATGGCTTGTATGACCCCCGTTAGTGAGGGCATGATTATTAGCCTCAATCACCAGCAAGCAAAACAATTCCGTCAGCAGTGTATTGAAGTGATTATGGCTAACCACCCTCACGACTGCCCCGTTTGTGAAGAAGGTGGCGAGTGCCACCTACAGGATATGACCCTGCAATCCGGGCATGCATTGCGGCGTTATAAAGGCGCCAAAAAAACCTATAACAATCAGGACATGGGCCCCTGTATTGGCCATGAAATGAACCGCTGCATCAGTTGCTATCGATGTGTTCGCTTTTACCAAGATTATGCCGGTGGAGATGACTTGGTCACCTTGGGCAGCCGAGAAAATGTTTATTTTGGACGTCATGAAGACGGTTGCCTAGATAGCTATTTTAGTGGCAATTTGGTTGAGGTTTGCCCCACCGGAGTATTCTATGACAAACCCTTCAGCAACAGCTTCAACCGTAAATGGGATTTACAGTCCGCCCCTTCAATCTGCAGCCATTGCAGTATTGGGTGCAATTTGTCTGTGGGCTCTCGACAAGGTAAAGTCAAACGCATAACTAACCGTTATCATGGCCAAATAAATGGCTATTTCCTCTGTGATAGAGGCCGCTATGGATACAGCTATAACAATAGCGAACAGCGTTTAACACAATGTCAGGTGACGCCAGAAAATAGCCCAATGGTATCGACGGACTACGCGGCTACTTTGGATTATGTGGGCCAAATTTTCACCGAGCTGGGCCAGCAAAATGTACTAGCATTAGGCTCTGCTAATGCCAGTCTGGAGGATAACTTGGCCCTCCAGAGCCTAGTCGGTAAAGAGAACTTTTATGGTGCGGTCAGCGCCCACCAAAGTCATGCCCAATCTCGTGTAACACAACAATTACAGCGAGCCACTATTCATACCCCTAGTCTAAAGCAAATAGAGCAGGCTGATGGCATCATTATATTGGGCGAAGATCTGCTCCATAGCGCTCCTCGTATGGCCCTGTCAGTCCGTCAGGCCAGTCGCAATCTTGGGCTTGAACAAGCTGCACAAGTTGGTATTGCCAGTTGGCAAGACGAGTCCGTTAGGATCCACACGCAAGACCGCCGCAGCCCCATTATATGCGTGACCTGTGGGGGCAGCGAATTGGCCGATATTAGCGCTCTGAACCTGCAGTTGACACCCTCTCAGATCACCAGTTTTACGCTGGCATTAACTAGCCACCTCGCTGGTCAACCTGCATCTCACGACCTGCCTGCAGAGGTGATAGCGCTAGTTCACCAAGCTGCAGAACTATTAGCTGGAGCGAAACGCCCCTTAGTCATCAGTGGCACCAGCAGTAATCAACCAGCTCTTATAGACGCGGCTGCAGAACTTAGTTTAGGCTTAGCCAATATGGCACAAAGCCAAGCCTGGCTAAGTTATAGTTTGAGTGCCAGCAACAGCATGGGGCTTAGCCTGTTACAAGATGAAGCACACCATCTAGAACAGTTACAACAACGCATCAACAGCAGCCCAGAACCTTTAGCACTGATGGTCTTACAAACTGACTGGCTGGCTTTCCAGGATGCGGCAATGGCCACCGCCATGCAGCAAAAGTTGCAACATTTAATTGTTATTGATCAATTACCCAGTGCCACTAGCCGCGCCGCCGATGTCGTTATTGCTTGCGCTAGCCTCCATGAATCTGAGGGCACACTAGTTAATCATGAAGGCCGTGCCCAGCGGTATTTTGCCGCTTACGAACCAGCTAGTCTGCAACCTGCATGGCGCAGTCTGGCAAATCTGACCCGCTGGTTAACTGAGCAACAACCCAAAACTTCTACGGCCAGCCAACAGGCCCTGGCACAGTGTCAACATTTTGATGATATGAGCCGTCTCGTCAGCCAGTTAAATACTGTATTTAAGCACTGGGATCAGGTTGCACCGAATGCCGATTTTCGTATTGCTGGTATGAAAATTCCTCGCCAAAGCCATCGTTACTCCGGCCGCACCAGCATCTACGCCGATATCGATGTCAGTGAACGTAAGCAGCCACTGGATGAAGATTCCGCCCTTGCTTTCACCATGGAGGGTAGCCCCGTTAACCCAGCGGCAGCACTCATTCCGCAGGTTTGGAGCCCAGGCTGGAATTCCAATGAGGCCATCAATAAATTTCAGGCTGAGATCGATGGCCCTCTCAAAGGTGGTGATCCAGGGCTACGCATACTCGATCACCAAGACACGCCGCCAAGCACCCCTGCCAACTTACCCATACTGATGCTCAACAAGGGCGAGCTATTAGCTGTCAGCCAAGGTCGTATGTTTGACAGTGAACCTCTAAGCGCCATGGCCAGTGCTTTGCGCCAACGCTGCACATCAGCGGTGGCAAGTATTCATCCCGACACAGCCGCACAATTCAACTTACAAGAAGGGCACCAAGTAAGTATCTGTCTAGGAAAAAGCCAATGGCAACTGCCCGTCAGTTTTGATTCAGCTATGCCCCTGCAATCGCTTCTTTTACCAGCGCAGTGGCATGCTCCCATTCATGCCAGCCGCCTACCCGCTGCCGTCACGGTCAAGCCCACCCAACAGGAGGCCAACTAATTATGAATGCTGTACTAGTGCAAATAATTAATGTCGTGGTAATTCTGCTATTTGTTGTGTTTGGCGCGGCCTTACTGACTTGGGTAGAGCGTCGTTTATTGGGTATCTGGCAAGATCGCTATGGTCCCAATCGTGTGGGCCCATTTGGCAGTCTACAAATAGTCGCTGATATGATTAAGCTGCTAATGAAACAAGACTGGGTGCCACCCTTTGCTGATCGCCTGGTATTTATTGTGGCCCCAGCTATTGCCATGTTTGTGGTGGTAGCCGCCTTTGCTGTGATTCCTATGGCGCCTGGTGTGGGGGTGATCGATCTGAATATTGGCCTGCTTTTCTTCTTAGCCATGACCTCATTAGGAGTCTATGCGGTGATGTTTGGTGCTTATGCTTCGGATAATAAATACGCCTTATTAGGTGGTTTGCGCGCTGCAGCTCAAATGGTGAGTTATGAGGTATTTATGGGGCTATCTCTGATGGGGGTAGTCATGCTGGCAGGTAGCTTCAATCTGCGTGAAGTGGTTCTAGCCCAAGCTGATGGCTGGTACATTGTGCCCCAATTTGTGGGCTTTTTGATCTTCTTTATGGCAGGCATCGCTGAAAGCCACCGTACGCCCTTTGACTTACCCGAAGCCGAACATGAACTAACAGCCGGTTTTCACACGGAATATTCCGGTATGAAATTTGCCATGTTTTTTCTTGGCGAATACGTCAGCGTGTTAATGACTGCCGCCATGATTACGGTGCTGTTCCTAGGCGGCTGGTTAGGCCCTGCATGGTTACCTCCTCTGGCCTGGTTTTTATTAAAGACTGCAGCGCTGGTGCTATCCATGATCCTTATCCGTGGTGCCTTACCCAGACCCCGTTATGACCAACTTATGGCTTTCGGCTGGAAACTAATGTTGCCATTGGCACTAATCAACCTGCTCGCCACCGGCGCGCTAACACTGATGTGAGAGGGCCAAATTTATGCTGAAAAAACTTCTCCATGTTGGTTATTTAATCTGGGACTACATATACAGCAACCTGCTGACCCTATGGACGGTTGCCAGCCATACTTTCAGCAAAGCCGATACAGTGGAATACCCAGACCAAATGCCCTACCTAGCACCTCGCTTTCGGGGCCGCATCGTGCTGACTCGCGACCCCTCTGGCGAGGAACGCTGTGTAGCCTGCAATCTCTGCGCTAGCGCTTGTCCTACCGATTGCATTGCCCTGCAAAAAACCGAAGATGAAACCGGGCGCTGGTCAGCCGAATATTTTCGTATCAATTTTTCTCGTTGTGTATTTTGTGGCCTGTGCGAAGAGGCCTGCCCTACTTATGCCATCCAGTTAACTCAGGATTTTGAATTAGCCGAATACCAACGCCAAAATCTGGTGTATGAAAAGCACCACCTACTAATAGACGGCCCCGGTAAACATCCTGATTACAGTTTTTATGAACTCAGTGGTAAAGCGGTTTCCGGAAGAGCCAAGGGTGCTGGTAAGCATGAGGCGCCGCCTGTTGATGTAAAGAGTTTATTGCCATGAAAATCAGCCTAACAGGAGCTAGACCATGATGTGGATCAACCTCTACAGCCTAATGTTCTACGTAAGTGGAGCCATCACCTTGTTAGCAGCTTTCATGCTGATCACTCGCCACAACGCGGTGCATGCATTGCTATATTTGATCGTTTCGTCGCTCTCCACAGCAATTATTTTTTATCTGTTAGGTGCCGCTTTTGCTGCCGCCATGGAAGTTATTGTGTACGCGGGAGCCGTGATGATTTTATTTGTATTTGTCGTCATGATGCTTAATCAAGGCCAGCGTTCAGCCGCCCATGAAGCTGCCTGGCTACCAGCTAAAGGCTGGATAATGCCAGGAATATTAACCGCTATTTTGTTGATTCTTATGGTATCCAGTCTAGTTGTAGAGGTGGTACCTATGGAAGTGCACGAAGTAACGGTCAAGCAGGTTGGTACAGCCTTGTTTGGACCCTATATGTTAGTGGTGGAGTTGGCATCGTTCCTATTATTGTCGGGACTCATCGGCGCTTTTCATATAGCCCGCAAAATGCCACAAACCCATAATCCGGAGCAGTCCCAATGATGCCAAACTACCTTGAACATGCTTTGATATTGGCGGCCATACTATTTTGTGTGGGTCTAACTGGTGTGCTGGTGAGGCGTAATCTCCTATTTATGCTGATTTGCATAGAGGTGATGTTTAATGCTGCTGGGCTGGCCTTTATCGCTGCCGGCTCCATGTGGAATCAAGCCGAAGGCCAAATTATGTTTCTCGCTGTAATTACCCTTGGAGCGGCTGAAGTGGCAGTGGGTTTAGGACTGACATTGTTACTATTTCGCCATTATAACAGCGTCAACACCGATCGTTTAAACCAATTACGAGGCTAATAGACAATGCAATTGTTATGGTTAATACCTGCTTTACCTCTACTGGGTTTTATTATTCTGGTCTTAACCCGTGGCCAAATGGCGCGCCAGTCTGCACGTTTGGTTGGGGTTGGATCCATTGCTCTTTCAGCGGCTGTAACTCTATTGGTAGCCAGTGACTTTTACGCCCAAAACCAATCCCAATTAGGCTTTACCCTAGAACTCTGGCAGTGGATGAGTGCGGCTGATTTTAATGCTGGCTTCAGTCTCTACCTAGACGGTCTATCACTGAGTATGTTGTTTGTGATCACTGGCGTTGGCACACTCATTCACTGGTACGCCTCAGGCTATATGTGGGATGATCCGGATTACAGCCGCTTTTTTGCTTACATGAACCTGTTTGTGGCAGCCATGTTGATGCTAGTGCTAGCAGACAATTTAGTGCTGTTGTTCTTAGGTTGGGAAGGTGTCGGTGTATGTAGTTTTTTATTAATTGGCTTCTGGTATAAAGATCCCGCCAACGGCTATGCCGCCCGCAAAGCCTTTATTGTCACTCGTGCTGGCGACACCGCCTTCGCCATTGGCCTATTTTTGCTATTTAAAGAGCTGGGTAGTTTACATATCCAGGATTTGCTGCAACTGGCGCAGATTGAGTTTTCCGTGGGTGCCAATACCCCCACCTTAATTGCTGCCCTATTGCTAGGCGGGGCTGTGGGAAAATCAGCACAACTACCTCTGCAAACGTGGCTGCCTGATGCGATGGCTGGTCCTACACCAGTGAGCGCCCTGATTCATGCAGCCACCATGGTGACCGCCGGGGTGTATCTGATAGCCCGCTGCCATAGTATTTTTCTGCAAGCTCCCGATATACTTCTATTAGTAGCTCTAATCGGCCTTGCTACCCTGCTAATAGCGGGCTTCAGTGCCCTCAACCAAAACGATATCAAGCGAGTACTGGCATACTCTACCATGAGTCAAATAGGCTATATGTTCTTTGCCTTGGGAGTGGGTGCTTGGAGCGAAAGCATCTTCCATCTGATGACCCACGCCCTATTTAAGGCGCTATTGTTCATGACCGCAGGCTCTATTATCTTAGCCTTGCATCACGAACAGGATATTCGCGCCATGGGCGGCTTACGTAAACAACTGCCAGTGCCATTTTGGTGTTTTCTGATAGGCACAGCTTGTTTAGTGGCACTGCCTCCAACTTCCGGTTTTGTGAGTAAAGAAGCTATCCTCAATGCCAGTTGGCAACTGCCTATATATGGCCCCTGGTTGTGGGCCGGTGGTGTATTTGGTGCTTGCCTAACCGCCCTCTATAGTTTCCGCCTGATATTCATGGTATTTGGTGGTGAAAGCACGTGTCAGCCTGAGGAACCCAAGGGCTGGCAGTTTCATCCGCCATTGCTAATACTGGCCGTTTTATCACTCTTTGGCGGCTTATTGGTACTACCTGCCGGTGCTGTTTTACCTGCTTCACCAGATGGTCATGCGCCCTTGCTTGCTGAGCTGATAGCTATCGGCTTGCCACTATTAAGTATTGGTCTCGCTTACCAAATTTATAGTCGAGGCCAATGGCAGCAGTTGCGCCACGCACCTCGCTTAAGCCACTGGTTCGAGCAAGGCTGGGGCTTTGACAGCTTATATCAGCGACTACTTGTGCAACCATTGTTAGCACTGTCCAAGATCAATAAAAATGACATCATTGATCAAATGCCAATTCAATTGGCCCTTGTAAGCAGTCGCCTATTTACTATTTTTAGCCGCATGCAAAATGGTCAATTGCGCATTTATGTTGCCAGTATGACCGCTGCTGCCATTTTAATTATTGCCCTGACCGTCACCCTTTAATGCAGGAGGCCTATTTCATATGCAGTTACTAGGTATTCTTATTAGTTTACTGGCAGGTGGCTTGCTAGCACTGCTGTGTGACCGCTATGCCAGTGCGGCGGCGCGCTGGATCAGCCTGACCAGCCTGCTAATAGCCACTGTGCTTTGGCTACCACTATGGCCTCAAGCGGGTGCCGATGCTTCCACCTGGTTAATCCACACAGATACTGTGTGGGTACAACGTTTTGGCATTCATATACTTCTAGCTACCGATGCTATCGGTAGCGTATTGATAGGTTTGACTTTGTTACTAGGCTATATCGCCTTGTTGTCATCTTGGGGGGAAATTAAGCACCGAGTGGGACTCTTCTACCTAAACTTGCTATTCACTCTCGCCGGGGTAATTGGTGTCTTTAGCGCCATGGACCTATTCTTGTTCTTTGTCTTCTGGGAAGTAATGCTGGTGCCCATGTTCCTTATTATTTCTATTTGGGGCCATGAGAACCGGCGCTATGCTGCCCTCAAATTTTTTATATATACCCAGGCTAGTAGCCTCTTGATGCTGGCAGCCATGCTAACCTTGGTTCTCCTGCACTATCAACAGACTGGCCTGCTCACCTTCTCTTGGTTTGCCCTCACTCAAACCGACACTGATAGCACAATTGGTTGGTGGTTAATGTTGGGGTTCTATGTGGCTTTTCTGGTCAAGTTGCCCGGTATCCCTGTGCACAACTGGCTACCCGATGCCCATACGCAAGCCCCAACGCCAGGCAGTATTTTGTTGGCCGGCATACTGTTGAAAACGGGGGCCTATGGCCTATTAAGGTTTGTCTTTCCCCTGTTTCCGCAGGCGGCAGCTGAATTTGCCCCCATTGCCATCACGTTGGGCGTAATCAGTATCTTGTATGCCGCCAAACTGGCCTTTGCTCAATCCGATCTAAAGCGCCTAATTGCCTATACGTCTATTAGCCATATGGGCTTTGTGAGCCTGGGTATTTTCGCCTGGAACAGCCTTAGTTTACAGGGCACGATAATTCAAATGATTGCCCATGGTTTGAGTTCAGCGGCTTTGTTTGCCATCGCTGGGCTATTGCAGCAGCGCTTACATAGCCGCGATCTGAATCGAATGGGCGGGCTCTGGCAGCTGGCACCCAAGCTGTCTGCCTTTACCATGCTGTTTTCTCTGGCTGCGTTAGGGCTGCCTGGGCTAGGTAACTTCGTGGGTGAATTTGTCGTTCTACTTGGCAGTTTCCAAGTTTATCCTTGGGCCACAGCCATAGCCGCACTGGGCATGGTATTGGCGCCAGTCTATGCCTTATTCATTTTACAGAAAGGCTTTTTTGGACCGCCTAATGAACTCGTCCAAAATGGCGTTGCCGACCTGTCAGCGCGCGAGCTCTTGATGCTGGGCATATTGGCCGTTGGCCTCATCATACTGGGATTCTGGCCGAACCTAATTCTTGACCTCAGTGCAGCTCCTATTCACCATTTGCTACAACGCGGAGGTTAAGCATGGATTGGCAACAACTCTTGGCCCTGACACCTATTTTATTGGCAGCGTCTATAAGCGTTATCTTGTTGCTGGTTATCGCCTTTGTCAGAGACCACTTACTGACTTGTCTGATAACTTGCCTTGGCCTCAGCGGGGCCGCCTTATCTAGTCTTATTAGTGTCGGTGACGTAGCGCAGCAAGTGACACCGCTGCTAATCATTGATGATTTTAGCCGCCTGTTTGGTGCCTTAATACTGCTTATTAGTCTGATTTCCGCATGGATGACTTACCCTTATTTACAAGCCACCGATGAAATACGTGAGGAATACTATATTCTGCTGGCGCTAGCCGCCCTAGGTGCACTGATACTGATAGCCAGTAACCACTTTGCTAGCATGTTTATTGGCTTAGAATTAGTGAGTGTTTCTTTATTCGCTATGGTGGGCTATTTGGCCCACAGTCGTGACCAAGTCAAATTGACGCTCGAGGCTGGCGTCAAGTATATGGTGCTATCCGGCGTATCATCGAGCTTTTTGTTATTTGGTGTGGCGTTGGTATATGCCTATTCTGGTTCTCTATCCATGAACATATTCAGCCAATCCGGAAGTCCGTTACTAGCCCCACAGTACCTGATTTTAGGCACCACCATGATCGCCATTGGTATTGCCTTTAAAATGTCCTGGGTGCCGTTTCATATGTGGACCCCAGACGTTTATCAAGGTGCGCCTGCGCCTGTCACAGGTTTTCTTGCTGGCGGAGTGAAGATTGCCGTATTTGCCCTTTTGATACGCTGGTTGATGCCTATTCAGGGGCCCTATCTACCCATTCTACACAATGGCCTGATGGCAATGGCCGCACTGTCAATGATATTCGGGAATTTGTTAGCCCTGCGCCAAGACAACTTAAAACGACTACTCGCCTATTCCTCAATAGCTCATATGGGTTATGCCGCTATCACCCTGATCGCCGCTATCAATGTTGGTAATCTAAGCCCGCTACTGGCTGCCGAGGCGGCGGGCATGTATCTAGTAACTTATGCCGCCGTGACCATGCTAGCCTTTACTGTGCTAAGCCACTTAGCCGCACAAGATCTAAACTATGAAACTGGCCAGCTGTCCCACTACCAAGGCCTATTGTGGCAGCAGCCCATGGCGGGTATGGGTTTAATTATTGCCATGCTGGCTCTAGCAGGCATACCCTTAACAGCCGGCTTTATTGGCAAGTATTATGTCTTTATTGCCGCTGTAGATCAGCAACTTTGGCCATTGCTATGGCTATTAATTATCGGCAGTGCGATGGGCCTATACTACTACTTGCGGGTTATATTAATTTTGGTTAACAATACACCAGAAGCGAAACCAACCCGTAACTGGGGTCTGACTCCCTTAATTATCTTGTTAGGTTTGGCAACCCTTTGGTTGGGCATTTACCCCGGCCCCTCTATTGCCTGGGTGCAACTGGCATTAGCTGGATTTTGAATATTCTACGGAACATTGTTTATGCACAAGATTGCTTTACTGGTAGGGTCCTTACTGCTGACGCCTTGCGGCTATGCTCAAGAAACCTGTGCCCCTTGGCTAGATCATAGCTTAAAAAAACTACACGACCCTGACATGATTAACCTTTGTGCTGCCACTAGCGGCAAACCAGTATTGCTGGTCAACACGGCTAGCCATTGTGGTTTCACCCACCAGTTTGGTGGCCTGGAAGAACTGCATAAAAAATACCAGGAACAGGGTTTAGTGATTATTGGCTTCCCTTCCGACAGTTTTAATCAAGCCGCGGAAACAGCCGAAGAGGCTGCTCGCATCTGTTATTACAACTTTGGCGTGAGTTTTCTGATGACCGAGCAAATTAGTGTCAATGGGGACACGGCGCACCCCATCTTTAAACATCTGGCACAGCACTCCGAAGTCCCCGGCTGGAACTTTAATAAATACCTGATCAATCAACAGGGTGACGTTGTTGCACACTACTCGCACTGGACAGGGCCTGGCTCATGGCGGCTAGCCCGGGCCATAGAGAAGTTGCTCTAACGCGTTCCAAACGGTTCACCCACGATGCTATATTGAGCTTTCTATTGGCCTTGTAACTATAAGGTAATGGCCTTAATATCCAGAAAATCGTGCAGGCCGTAAAGGCCATTTTCGCGGCCATTACCGGACTGTTTCATACCACCAAAAGGCACATCATAATCATAGGCGGCGCCATTAACGGAAACATTGCCAGCGCGAATGCGCTTGGCAACCCGTCTGGCTTTATCCAGATCCGCGGTTTGGATATAAGCTCCCAACCCATAGACTGTATCATTGGCCAGATGGATGGCTTCCTCTTCGGTATCAAATACAGTCATACACAAAACGGGGCCGAATATTTCATCGGTATTAATACCCATAGTATGTTCTACGGCAAACAGCGTTGGCTGAATATAGTAACCCTGATCCAGCCCATCCGGGCGCCCCACCCCACCTGCCAACAGTTCGGCTCCCTCGTTGATACCTTGCTCAATCATGCCCTGAATAAGATCAAATTGCCGCTTATTGACCACCGGTCCGATATGCTCACCGGCCTGCATAGGATCACCCACACGGGTGTTGCGAGTGGCTTCAATTAGCCCTTTTTTAACCTGCTCATATGCACTGCGTTCCACCAACACACGGGTGGGCGCATCACAAGTTTGTCCGGCATTGCTAAAACAGGCTTCAGCACTGAATTGCACAGCTGTCGGCAGGTCAGCATCAGCAAATATGATATTGGGTGACTTGCCACCCAACTCCAGCACCACACGCTTAACCGTATCAATGCCATTAGCCTGCACCAGCTTGCCAGCCCGAGTGGAGCCAGTAAAAGACACTAAGTCAACATCTGGGTGGCTGCTAAGATGATTACCAGCCACAGCGCCATCACCGTTAAGCATATTAAAAGCGCCTGCGGGGAAACCAGCATCATGAATCATTTGCGCAAATAGCAAGGCCGATAAAGCCGACTCTTCACTAGGTTTAAGTATGCAAGGACAACCGGAGGCTAAACTGGGCAATACCTTGGCCACTACTTGATTGATAGGCCAGTTCCAGGGGGTTATGAGAGCGCTCACTCCCACTGGTTCATGGATGATGGTACTACCACCGCGTGGGCTTAAATGTTCAAATTCAAAGTTCGCCAAAACTTCTAGCATGGCTTCTATATGACCATCGCCACAAGGGGTTTGCAGGTCTTCAGTAAAACTGCGGGCACAGCCCATTTCACGGATCATGGCATCGGTAATTTCAGCTGACCTCTGGCGATAAATATGCAGAAGATTGGTAAACCAGCCAAAACGCTGCGCAACGCTGGTCTGCGAGTAGCTGTCGAAGGCCTGTTTGGCAGCGCTGACAGCGCGATCTACATCGTCTCTATTGGCCATAGGAATAGACGCAATTAACGCTTCAGTGGCGGGGTTCGCCAAGGGAAAAGTAGCCTCACTTAAAGGCTTAACCCACTCACCATTAATATAAAATCTATCCACCTGCATCACTTTCCCCTATAAAATCTAAATGCCCAACAACATAACCGAACTACCCTACTTCGGTAAACGAATTTAGGCAAGTAATAAGTGTGCCTCTAGTGCACTTGACCGTCCTCCACATCTACTCATACAAGCCATATCCAGATCCTGACAAATGCTACCCTGTTCTGTTGCACCAAACTTGATATATCTCAATTAATGTCACTAACAAGTAATGGCATACTAGGGACCCCCTACCTTATTTAAGCCAATGCAAAATGGACTCAATCCGCACTAGCCTGCAGCAGGTCATAGACCCCGAAATCGGTATTAATATTGTTGATCTTGGTCTTATCTACGATATTAGCCAGACAAACAACCAGGTGTGTGTGCTGATGACCTTAACATCAGCCGGTTGCCCGTTGCAGGATATGATTATTAGTCAGATGCGCCAGCACATCTTGCAAGATCACCCTGACATTGACGATGTTAAGGTAGAGGTGACTTTTGATCCACCCTGGCAACGTGCCATGATGAGTCCAGTCGCCGTTAACTTACTAGGAGGCTAATATGCTGCGCCTGCCTAAGCTTGTGTTGTTGGTTATGGGGGTTGGCCTGTTGCTGCATGGCCTGGCTGCAGGCGCACTGCGTGCCGGCGGTCCCGCACTGATAGGGGCGGAGCAATTTGCTCACTGGCACGGTCCGATTATGGTGTGTGGCTTTTTGGGGGTAGTGATCAGTCTGGAACGGGCTACTGCGCTGAAAGTCTGGTTTGGCTGGGCCGCTCCGCTACTTACTGGGATCGGCATGGGCCTATTTATAGTAGCTGACTATGGTCCAACTGGCGCCCTCATAGTGCTGGCAGGTAGCCTGTTCCATAGTCTCAATCAGGGGCTGGTGCTAGCTCGGCAACCCAATGCCGCCAACACCATTATGTTACTGGGTGCCTTGATCTGGGTAACTGCTAATCTGCTGTTGCTGGCGGACTATACCGTCCCCCAACTGGTACTGTTATGGATGAGCTTCCTGTTATTTACCATTATTGGTGAACGCATTGAATTAAGCCGGGTACTGGTGCCCAACGCTCTCACACAGGCGTTACTGCTTATTGCTTTGCTGCAGTTACTGGTGGCAAGCGCTGTGGCCTTGTGGGACTATAGCATTGGTTTTCGTATCTACGGTTTAGGCTTAATCTTGGCCGCCATCTGGGCTTGGCACCGCGATCTGGCCTTTCGCAACTACCGCCTGCCCGGTCTTAGCGGTTATGTGGCCAAAGCATTGATCTGTGGCTGGGCCTGGTGCCTGCTGGCCGGGGTATTAATGCTGGTTTTTGCCGGCCCCAGTGCTGGCCCCCTATACGATGCCCTGCTGCATGCTATTTTTGTGGGTTTTATATTTTCCATGATCTTTGGCCATGCGCCTATTATTTTCCCCGGCATTCTTGGTATTAACATTCCCTATCGGCCTATCCTGTATTTACCTCTGGGGGCATTACAGTTATTTATGCTGCTGCGCATTGGTGGCGATGTACTCACCATAGGCTGGCTTAAATACTGGGCCAGCATGGCCACAGCGGTGATTATTCCCCTGTTTTTACTGTCCATGCTAAGTCTGATTATTCGTTCTGCCAGTATGAAGAAATAGTGAATTAGATCAAATTAACTATAATTCATCCACTATCTCGTGATGGCAATTACTTATGTCATTGCAGCCCTTGGGGGGGGGCTGCTGGTATTATGGCATGGTGAGTTTATCTGGTACTGGTATGGTCCCTTATGGGGCGAGTGGCCTTGCAGAAAAACATCCCCACTATCAGCACTGATTAATGAACAGCTAGAAACTAGCAGACATTCGCACAGATACAGTGACAGCCAAATTTTGCCAATTACTCTTTAAGCCGCCATATTATACTCAACACCACACACGCCAATACCACTAGCATAAGCTGCAGCAGGCTATTATGGGCCAGCATATAAATGGAAATACTAAAAGTTATAACAACCATCAACATGGCTTTGTATTTAATTGAACGAGCCACTGTGCTCTGGCTTTCCCATTGCTGTAATACGGGGCCAAGCCATCTGTTGGCAAGCAACATTTGATGGTATTTAGGTGAGCTTTTAGAAAAGGCCAATAAAGCTAGAATAAGAAAGGGCGTAGTTGGCAGCAGGGGCAACACTACCCCCAATGCACCAAGGGCAATACACAACCAGCCCAGTATGACCAGTAGATGATTGGGTAAGCGTATTCTCATATACAAAAACTCGTACAAATAGGGCAGAAAGAATGCTGGCTAAATCTGGCTATCACTCAGCTCCGGCTCCCGATAGATAACATGCCGCACTACCAAACCATCCACCTGCTTGCTGAACAAAAATCAATTCGTTGCCAAGTGTGCAAACAGCTCGTTTACGCATACGACACAGTGAGCAAGTGCAACGCCTAGCCGTGCTCAAGCCATCTAATAGCTGTACTTTCAATGTCACCTTGCCACAGTGGCACTGCCCTTTAACCACATTATCAAAGTTCATATCATCAACCCCTTCGGTACCCTTTAACTTGTATTTAGGTTGACTTGCTGCCTATTTCCAACCGTGTTGCCAACAGTCAGTATGTTTCAGTTGTTGCCAATCGATAGGCTCTGTGCGCTGGGTTAGCACAGCTTCTATCAAACAATGCACCACATAACCTTCTTCGTCATACTGCACCTCCGTGACAATAAAGTGCTTTTCTTTGTTCACTGGTTTAATTGCTGTCCATTTGCTATTAAGCAACAGCTTTGGATTTATCTTATTCAATAACATTATGGTACCCATCACTTACTTTAAATCAACCAAAGTCATGGCATAAAACCCAGAAATATTAGTAGATCGACACGCCCGCTATATACGGGTGAAGCCAGACAATAACGACAAATACGATCAAGCTAATCACCGCACCCAACGCCTCTTTGGCCCACGATGGGGATGCCGATTTAATCCACTCGCCTGATCTACGATTAATGAGCATAATTTCAAGTAACGCCCAAATACCCAGCCAACTAAACAGCCATACGGAGCGGTTATCTCCGTTTAATAATAAGTGTGCTGTGGACCAAACAACGACGCCTGTTAGCTGCGGGTTACGAATAAACTGCTTAATGCGAGTTGGGTAATTAACTGCCCCAAAAAGGAAAAACGCTATGACTATAAGTAACACAGCCACAATCCTAACTATTTCTGGTGTGGCATATAGATAAACTGGAACAATACTGCGCCAACCCAACACAATGAGCGCTAAAGAAGCCAGTATCAACACTGAAAAAGCCAACCTATAACCAGTTTGTCCAAGCCCAGCAATCAGTTTATTTCTTAATCCGGAACTCAATGACGGCATCAAATGCACTAACGACCACAATATCAGCCCAACTATCATTAGGGTCATTATTTTTCTCCTTACTCTTCATAGATAACAGCTAACCACATGTTCACGGCCGCCAAGCCTTCTCATTAGTCTACATAATTAGACACTTCTAGTAAATTTCCATCCGGGTCCCTAAAATAGGCTGAGATTATGGCACCTGTGGCCCCTGTTCTATGCACGGGTCCGGCAATAATCTCAACCTCTTTTTGATGGAGGTCTTTTATGACAGCTGGCACTGGCGTATCAATGATAAAGCACAAGTCAGCCGAACCGGGGCAGGCAGTCCGAGCTTTTGGTTCAAATTCACTGCCTAATTGGTGAAGGTTAATCTTTTGTTGTCCAAAACGTAAAGCTACCCGATTGTCCCCAAATTCAACTTTTTTCATACCCATGATTGAAGTATAGAATTGCACTGTAGCCGCAATATCCCTGACTGTTAGCACTAGATGATCAATATTATTAACTTGCATTTTATTACCTATTTTTATATTAAGCCCATAGTTGTCATATCAATATACAGGCCATAAAAAAACCCACCATAAGGCAGGTTTTTCAAAACGTTTATAGCAAGCTAAATCGCCCTGGCGCAATCATTATATGCCGTAATATTGACCCGCCATATTTTCCAGACTGACCGCCGTAATTCTGTCAGCATTGCCCGTTGTTCCAAAGGCATTGTATCGGTCTTCACATACCTGTTGCATCGCCGCCATAGTTTCCTTGAGGTATTTACGTGGATCGAACTCAGCCTGATTGTGGGCCAAGAAACGTCGCACTGCACCAGTGGAAGCCAAGCGCAAATCTGTATCGATATTGACCTTACGGACACCGTGCTTAATACCTTCCACTATCTGTTCAACCGGCACTCCATAAGTCTCTGGAATAGCCCCACCGTATTCGTTGATCACCGCCAACCACTCTTGCGGCACCGAAGATGAACCGTGCATCACTAGGTGTGTATTAGGAATCTTCTGATGAATAGCGGCAATCCGATCGATAGCCAAAATATCACCTGTGGGTGGTCGGGTAAACTTGTAGGCACCATGACTGGTACCACAAGCGATAGCAAGGGCATCAACTTGAGTCTTAGCAACAAAGTCAGCCGCTTCGTCTGGGTCTGTCAGCATCTGATCCTGGGTAAGTTTGCCCGCTGCGCCAACACCATCTTCTTCTCCCGCTTCACCGGTTTCCAAAGAACCCAAGCAACCCAATTCGCCTTCTACAGAAACCCCCGCTGCATGGGCCATTTCGACTGTGCGTCGGGTCACTTCCACATTATATTCATAGCTTGAGGGAGTCTTGGAGTCCTCGCCCAAAGAACCATCCATCATAACCGATGAAAAGCCCGAGGCGATCGCCTTCTGACAAGTAGATGGCGAATTGCCGTGGTCCAAGTGCATGCACACTGGAATATGGGGAAATTCCTCAATGGCGGCCAAAATCATGTGCTTAAGAAAATTGGAACCCGCATATTTACGAGCGCCAGCAGAAGCTTGCACGATCACTGGGCTATTGGTCTTATCAGCAGCCTGCATGATGGCACGCATTTGCTCCAGATTGTTGACATTAAAGGCTGGGATGCCATAACCATATTCCGCGGCATGGTCAAGTAGTTGCCGCAAGCTGATTAGCGCCATAGTATTCGTGCTCCTTAGTTTCCGCGTTGTTCCAAAATTGCCACTGCTGGCAGTTGTTTACCTTCTACAAACTCCAAAAAGGCTCCGCCACCTGTGGAGATATAAGAAACCTGCTCAGCAATATCATACTTGTCTACAGCTGCCAGTGTATCACCGCCGCCAGCGATAGAAAATGCATCAGAGTCAGCAATTGCTCGAGACAGTGCCTCAGTGCCACCGCCAAACTGGTCAAATTCAAAGACGCCCAGAGGACCATTCCAAATGATGGTACCTGCAGTAGCCAAAATTTGTGCGAGTGCCTGTGCTGAATCAGGCCCCACGTCCATAATCATTTCATCAGCACCCACCTCGGCCGCTGCTTTGGTTGAGGCCGGTGCTGTTTCGCTAAATTCAGTGGCCGTCACCACATCCGTAGGTATCGGAATGTTCGTCTTAGCCATGAGAGCTTTAGCATTATCGACAAGGTCGGCTTCATACAGGGACTTGCCAACTGGATGCCCTGCCGCCGCCAAGAAAGTATTGGCAATACCACCGCCAACAATTAGCTGATCAACCTTTTCTGACAGTGACTCTAGTACTGTCAATTTAGTAGATACCTTGGAGCCACCGACTACCGCCACCATCGGGCGCTTAGGGTTGTCTAGCGCCTTGGCCAAAGCATCCAGCTCTGCCGCCAACAAAGGCCCAGCACATGCCACAGGGGCAAATTGTGCCACACCATGAGTACTGGCGTGAGCACGATGGGCGGTGCCAAAGGCATCATTAACATAAACATCACATAGTGCCGCCATCTGCTTAGACAAAGCCTCATCGTTGGCTTTTTCACCAATATTAAAGCGACAGTTTTCCAGCACCACAAGCTCGCCAGCGGCAGCATCAACTCCTTGCAGCCAATCGGTTGCAAGGCTGACCTTGCAAGATAAACGCGCCGTTAACCAGTCGACCACAGGCTGTAAAGAAAATTGTGTATCATACTGGCCTTCTTTAGGGCGACCAAGGTGAGAGGTCACCATCACCACTGCACCTGCTTGCAACGCCATCTCGATAGTTGGCAATGATGCGCGCAAACGAGCATCACTAGTTACCAGACCGTTCTTGACAGGCACATTCAAATCTTCACGAATCAACACCCGCTTGCCAGCCAGGTCCAAATCGGTCATTGTGAGAATAGACATAAGTCTTCCTATAAGTAAGTTATTACTCAGCTAACATGGCCAAAGCCACATCTAACATACGATTGGCATAACCCCATTCATTGTCATACCATGCTAAAATTTTAACCAGCTGCCCCATTTGTATTGTCTGGGTAGCATCGAACACGGCTGACTTTGAGCAGTGATTGAAATCAATAGAGACCAGTGGTTGTGTGTTGTACCCCAACACTCCCAAGGTATCGGCTGCACTTGCCCTCGCCATAATGGCATTAATCTGCTCCACACTCGTAGCCCGCGTGGGCCGGAAAACCAAGTCCACAACCGACACATTGATGGTCGGCACTCGCATGCTGTAGCCCGTTATTTTATCGGCCACACTAGGTAAAACCCAGCCCAACGTTTGCGTCGCGTGGGTCGTGGTAGGAATCATCGATTGCGTCGCCGAACGACCCCGACGTAAATCCATTTGATCCAATACGGTATCAGTCAACACCTGCCCATTAGTATAGGCGTGTATGGTCGTCATTAGCCCATCCTCAATGCCTACCTCAGCTTGCAGCGGTGCCAAAACTGGCGCCATGCAATTGGTGGTACAGGAGGCATTGGACACGATACGATGGTGAGGCTCAAGCAAGTGGTGATTGATACCATAGACCACTGTTAAATCAACATCTTCACCGGCCGGCGAACCAATCAGTACCTTACCAGCACCGGCTTGCAGATGTTGTTCGGCCTGTTCACGGTTAGTTATTTTGCCAGAGCATTCCATTACTAGGTCTACGCCTTGTTGCCGCCATGGCAAGTCTGGCATGTCGATCTGACGATGCAGGGATATAGGATAGTCCGTGCCTTGCTGGTCGGTAATGGTCATGCCATCTGCAGTTGCCACTACGGATTCCGGTAAGTGACCATGCACAGAATCATACTGAGTCTCATACACAAGAGACTCAGCTATACCCAAATCGTTAATGGCCACAATCTGCAACTGGTTCTGCAAACCACGTTCAAAAAGGGCACGCAATACGGCACGTCCGATACGACCATAGCCGTTAATCGCTAATTTTTTTGCCATGTTAGTGCAAATTTAAAACTCTTAGTGAGCGGCGACTCAAAGCAGTTCGTTAACCTGATTGGCGATGTTGTCAGCACTAAAGCCAAACATCTCGAACAATTGGTTAGCTGGAGCAGACTCACCAAATCCTGTCATCCCAACGATACGACCCTGCAAGCCAACATATTTGTACCAGTAATCGGCATGGGCTGCTTCTACAGCCACACGGGCGGTAATAGCGGCTGGCAAAACACTTTCTTGATAAGCCGCATCTTGACGCTCAAAGACTTCCGTACATGGTATGGAAACAACACGGACCTTTCGTCCTTGCTGGGTAAGCTGATCGGCGGCGGCTTGTGATACACCTACTTCAGAACCAGTCGCAATAATGATCGCCTCTGGTGCGCCTTCACAATCACGCAAAATGTAACCACCCTTGGCAATGTTGGCCACTTGTTCAGGGCTGCGCTCTTGATGAGGTAAATTTTGACGCGAGAATATCAAAGCGGCAGGGCCATCCATGCGCTCTAATGAAGACTTCCAAGCCACGGCTGACTCCACCGTGTCACAAGGGCGCCAGGTATCCAAATTTGGTGTTAAACGCAGATTGGCAATCTGCTCAATAGGCTGATGGGTGGGGCCATCTTCACCCAAACCAATGGAGTCGTGGGTATACACAAACAGCACACGTTGACGCATTAAAGCGGCCATACGTACAGCATTACGGGCATACTCCATAAAGACGAGGAAGGTGGCACCGTAAGGAATGAAGCCACCATGCAAAGCCATACCATTCATGATGGCAGACATCGCAAATTCGCGTACTCCGTAGAATACATAGTTGCCACTGGCATCATCTTTGTTGACACCCTTAGAACCAGACCACAAGGTTAAATTGGACCCGGCCAAATCGGCTGAACCACCTAACATTTCAGGTAACATTGGACCAAACGCATTAAGCGTATTCTGGGAAGCTTTACGGCTAGCGATACTATTACCATCTGCCTGCAACTGAGCGATATAAGCCTCTGCATCGGTGGCAAAGTTAGCCGGAAGGTCGCCACTGACACGGCGCAATAATTCAGCGGCCAATTCTGGATAAGCATCAGCGTAAGCCTTAAAATCCTGATTCCAGATCTGTTCAGCGTCATAGCCGCTATCACGGGCATCCCACTCATCAGCAATGTTGGCAGGAATGTCAAATGGGCCATAGCTCCAATCAAGTTGCTTGCGAGCCAAAGCAATTTCTTCGGCACCCAATGGTGCACCATGACAGTCTTCTTTGCCTTCTTTATTTGGAGAACCAAAACCGATAATCGTCTTGCAGCAAATCAGGGTTGGTTGATCTGGCGTCGCTTGGGCAGCTTCTACAGCAGCGAAGATAGCATCTGGATCATGGCCATCAATAGCGGGGACCACATGCCAACCATAGCTCTCAAATCGCTTCGGAGTATCATCGGTAAACCAGCCTTCTACTTCTCCATCAATAGAAATGCCATTGTCATCATAAAATGCAATCAACTTACCCAGTCCTAAAGTGCCTGCCAATGAGCAAGCCTCGTGGGATATGCCTTCCATCAAACAACCATCACCCAAGAACGCATAGGTGTTGTGGTCAATGATGTCATGACCATCACGGTTAAACTGGCCCGCCAAGGTTTTTTCTGCCAACGCCATACCGACAGCGTTAGTAATGCCTTGGCCCAAGGGGCCAGTGGTAGTTTCTACGCCGGGCACGTAGCCATATTCAGGGTGACCCGCGGTCTTGGAGTGCAATTGACGAAAGTTTTTTAGATCATCGATAGAAAGATCATAACCACTTAAGTGCAACAAGGAATAAATCAACATAGAACCGTGGCCATTGGATAAGACAAAACGGTCTCGGTTTAACCACTCAGGGTTGCTAGGATTGTGCTTTAGAAAGTCATTCCACAACACTTCAGCAATGTCGGCCATACCCATAGGGGCGCCAGGGTGGCCAGAGTTGGCCTGTTGGACTGCGTCCATACTCAAAGCACGAATGGCATTGGCTAAGTCGCGACGAGTGGGCATGTAAATACTCCTGTTAGAAGGTAAGCTTGACCGTTATTTGGGTCCTAAAAATCTGCCGCATATTGTCTCGCACTACCGGCCATGGCACAACCGAAACGGGCTTATTACTGTGTTTTTTTGCTATTTCGCTGCCCCTTTATGGGCACAAACGACATCTGATTTGCTGCCCAAGGCATTTCCGCTTGCACGTCGTCATAGGGCTCTCGCTTTCGGCAGGGGCTTTTTTCACCCCCATCACAACCCACACAGGGCTTAACTTCTCTACAAAAACTCGACTCAGAGCACAAAAAAAACATAGCCAGAAGGCCATTGGCACAGGTATAATTCGCGCCTTGGTTTTAACTATACAAAACCAACTGGCACTCGCCAAGGCTCACGCCCTAGGCTGGTAATTAAGTCACTGCTGTACTCATTGGATATGAGGCAGTATTCAATTACGAGGCACGTTCTATGAACGAATACACTCTTTTTACATCCGAATCCGTTTCCGAAGGTCATCCCGATAAAATCGCCGACCAAATTTCCGACGCTATCCTTGACGCCATGCTGACCAAAGATCCCGAATCCCGGGTGGCCGTTGAGACGCTCATCAAAACTGGCATTGTGCTAGTGGCAGGTGAAGTTCGCACCAACTCCTGGGTCGACATTGAAGACCTAGTACGAGAAGTGGTTAAAGATATTGGCTACACCTCCTCTGAAATGGGTTTTGACGGCGATTCCTGCGCCGTACTTAACGCTATTGGCAAGCAGTCACCTGACATCGCCCAAGGCGTGGACGAAGCTGGCGACAAGGAACAAGGCGCTGGCGATCAGGGCCTGATGTTTGGTTATGCTAGCAATGAGACTGAGTCTCTAATGCCGGCCCCTATTCACTACGCCCACAAACTCGTAGAACAACAAGCCAAAGTACGTAAAAACGGGGTTTTGCCATGGCTACGCCCCGATGCCAAGAGCCAACTTACATTCCGCTACGGTCCCGATGGTCGTCCCGCTGGCATCGATGCCGTGGTGCTATCCACCCAGCACAGCCCAGAAATAGAACTTGAACCACTACGCGAAGCTGTCATGAAGCACATCATCGAACCCGTGTTGCCTGAACAGTGGCTGTCTGATGACACACAATTCCATATCAACCCAACAGGCAATTTTGTCATTGGCGGCCCCGTTGGCGACTGCGGCCTAACCGGCCGTAAGATCATTGTTGATACTTATGGCGGCATGGCTCGTCATGGTGGTGGTGCTTTTTCAGGCAAAGACCCCTCCAAGGTTGACCGTAGCGCTGCCTACGCCGGTCGGTACGTAGCGAAAAACATCGTTGCAGCTGGACTTGCGGAACGATGTGAGATCCAAGTTTCCTATGCCATTGGCGTCGCTGATCCAACCTCCATTAGTATCAATACCTTTGGCTCCGGCGCTATCAGTGATAGCGACATTGAACAACTGGTGCGAGAGCATTTTGATCTAAAGGCCGGCGGCCTGGTTGCCATGCTTGACCTTAAACGCCCCATTTACCGCGCTACGGCGGCATACGGCCACTTTGGTCGTGACAATCCAGATTTCACCTGGGAAAAGACCGACAAAGCCGAGGTCTTGCGCACGGCTGCAGGCATCTAAATTTGCGTACCCCACGATTGTTCGTACCCTGTACTCTGCCAGTAGGTCGCTCTTTAGACCTACCGGTAGAAACCAGCCACTATCTTGGCAAGGTGCTGCGGGCCAGGCCCGAGCAAACCATCACCTTATTCAATGGTGACGGGCAAGAATATACCTGCAGTATTACGCAAGTGGGTAAAAAACAGGTCACTATCCATGTCATCATTAGCCATCCTGGCTTGCTGGCATCACCCCTTACCACCCACCTGGGACAGGTGTTATCACGTGGTGATCGCATGGATTATGCGGTACAAAAAGCCACAGAAATGGGCGTCAATATCATCACGCCACTATTTAGCGAGCGCTGTGAAGTAAGACTAGATCAGCAACGTTTGCAAAAGCGCCTGCACCACTGGCAGCAAATTGCCATTAGTGCCTGTGAGCAAAGTGGCCGCAACGACACCCCCAAGATCAACCCACCCATTGCTCTTCAGGATTGGGTCAGCCAGGTAGAAGCACAAAGCAAACTGGTGCTTCACCCCCATGACACAGTACCCCTGACGGATATGCCAGCACCCACCTCTTGCGCTCTACTGATTGGCCCCGAAGGCGGTCTCACAGAGGCCGAAGTCCGTGCTGCAACCGCACAGCACTTCCAAGCCATATGCCTAGGCCCTCGCATTCTGCGCACAGAAACAGCACCAGTAGCAACCCTCAGCCTGTTACAGCACCTTTGGGGTGATTATTAGAATCAGCCCAAAAGGCCATTGCCTGCGCATAGCCCACCATCAAACCTTGCTTTTTTCAACCTCAACCCCTATATATTCAGCACAGCAAGCAGATTACTAAGAGACCGTAAAATGACCATTCGCCTTGGCATCGTCATGGACCCCATCGCTTCCATCAACTACAAAAAAGACAGTTCCCTCGCCATGCTTTGGGCTGCTCAAGACTTGGGCTGGGAATTGTACTACATGGAGCCGCAACATTTGTATGCTGCCCAAGGTGTCGGCATGGGCAATATGGCCCCTTTGCAGGTGTACCGCAATGCTGACCATTTTTTTAGTCTTGGGGACATCACAGCGCTACCACTGGCTGATCTTGATATCATTCTCATGCGCAAGGATCCACCATTTGATAATGAGTTTCTCTATGCCACCCATATGCTAGAACTCGCAGAACGTGCTGGAACTGTGATTGTTAACAAGCCCCAAAGTCTGCGTGACTGTAATGAAAAGTTTTTTGCCACTCACTTTCCGCAATGCTGCCCAGAAGTATTGGTAGCTCGCGACCCTGATATATTAAAGGCTTTCCACAGCCAACACGGTGACGTCATTTTCAAACCCCTTGATGGCATGGGCGGCACGTCTATATTCCGCGCCAAACCCAATGACGCCAACCTTAATGTAATCCTTGAAACGTTGACCAATTTTGGCCAACAACAAATCATGGCCCAGCGTTTTTTACCGGACATCAAAGATGGCGATAAGCGCATTCTCATGATCGACGGCGAACCTGTAGACCACGTCCTCGCGCGCATTCCATCCTCAGGCGAGACCCGCGGCAACCTAGCAGCCGGCGGTTCGGGCGTGGCACGCCCCCTAAGTGAGCGAGATCGATGGATTTGTGCCCAAGTAGGCCCCACTTTACGTGCCAAAAATCTCCACTTTGTTGGCTTGGACGTGATCGGTGATTACTTAACTGAAATCAACGTCACTAGCCCCACCTGTATCCGCGAAATCGATGACCAAACGGGTTCTGACATCGCGGGCAAACTTATGACACATATGCAAACCGTACTGACCAGACTTGGCAAGCAAGCCTGAGCCGTGCTTGTGTTACACTAGGGATACTAGCGGGCTAAATAGAGACTATTATGACCAAGCAGCAACACGGCAGTTTACACAACTCCATGCTTATCTCCATGCCGCAACTGGACGACGAGCCATTCCACCGCAGCCTCATTTATATTTGTGAGCATAACGAACAAGGCGCCATGGGCTTGATCATTAACCACGAGACCGAAGTGGTGTTTGCCGACATCTTGCCGCAATTGAACATATCTGAGGATCTAGCTACCAATCTGGAGCTGCCTATTTTCACCGGTGGCCCGGTGAAACCCGAACATGGGTTCGTGCTACATACTCCGCTGGCTAACAAACAATGGCAATCGAGTATCCAGGTTGCCACTGATTTATGTTTAACCACTTCCGTTGATGTTATAGACGACATTGCCCATGACGCTGGCCCTGAGCATAACCTAATCGCTTTGGGTTATGCCGGCTGGGGACCAGGGCAGCTAGAAAACGAAATCGCCAACAATGCCTGGATCTGCTGCCCCTATGATGCTGACATCATGTTCAACACGCCACCAAACAAGCGCTTTGATGCCGCTGCACGTTTACTAGGTATCGATATGAACCTTATTTCTACTCAGGTTGGCCATGGCTGAGGCAATCAACTTGTTAGGCTTTGATTTTGGCACTAAACGCATGGGGGCCGCCTTTGCCAGCCAAGCGGGCACCGAAGCCATCATCCTACCGCCAATCCCGGCCCGTGACGGGATTCCAGACTGGCAACACATAAATAAGCTGGTTAAGGAGTGGCAAACACAAGCATTTGTCGTTGGAATTCCTTATAATATGGACGGCTCCGTAGGAGAAATGGCGCACCGGGCACGAAAATTCGCTAACCGCTTGGCCAGCCGCTTTGATTTACCCAGCTATGTGGTAGACGAGAGGCTCTCTACCTACGCCGCCAAACAAGTGCACCTGTCAGAAGGCGGTGGCACAAACTGGAAGAAGCATGGCGTTGATGGTTTATCAGCGCAATTGATTTTGCAGTCATGGTTCGACGAAAACGAACACCGGCTGGCATCGCAACCCTTTACGGATTAAGGATAAGCAATGGCACAAGCGCCTCAGCTACCCGACACCCCATCCCTCGTCGCTGACCTAGTTCAGCAAGCAAGCCAATTAGTTGCCAGTCGCCAGATACAGGACCCCCTCGTTATCGGTATCCATACAGGTGGTGTATGGATCGCAGAAGCATTAGCGCAAGCACTGTCTGCACCCCTGGGCAAATTGGATATTTCTTTCTACCGAGATGATTTCACTCAACAAGGCTTAAACCCGAAGGTCAATCCTTCTAACCTGCCCTTTGACGTCAACAACCGTGACATTATATTGGTCGATGATGTTTTGATGAGCGGGCGCACGGTGCGCGCTGCCCTCAATGAAATTTTTGACTATGGCCGCCCTGCTAGTATTAAACTAGCAACCCTTTGCGCCATCAATAGCCGCCAGCTACCTATCCAAACTGACATCTGCGCCCTGCACTTGGACCTAACGAACAACCAATATTTGCAGCTAGATGGGCCTGACCCCTTGCAACTAACTCTTATTGAGCAAGCCAACGATGACTCTATCTCCTAGCGCCCAATTACAGCTTACAGAGGCCGGCGAACTACGCCATTTTCTAACTATAGACGGCCTACCCAAGCCCCTGCTAGAGCGCATAATTGACACCGCCAACTCCTTTGTTGTTGTTGGCAACCAAGAAGTAAAAAAGGTCCCCCTACTTAGGGGCAAAACCGTAGTTAACTTGTTTTTTGAAAATTCGACCCGCACACGTAGCACCTTTGAATTGGCCGCCAAGCGCTTGTCGGCAGATGTCTTGAATCTAGACATTAACACCTCCGCTACCAGCAAAGGTGAATCCCTACTCGACACCTTACGCAACTTGCACGCCATGCATAGTGACATGTTTGTGGTCCGTCATAAACAGTCCGGTGCGCCACATTTTATTGCCGAGCAGGTAACACCAGATGTTGCCATTATCAATGCTGGCGATGGCCGTCATGCTCATCCGACCCAAGCCATGCTGGACATGCTGACTATACATCGCCACAAGGGCGCTTTCGACCAACTCAAAGTCGCCATTGTGGGTGACATTCTGCACTCTAGAGTCGCCCGCGATCAGATTCACGCGCTTACCACCTTAGGCTGCCAGGATATTCGTTTAGTAGGCCCCAATACCCTGCTACCCCCACACGTATCCAGCTTAGGTGTCACCACCCACAGTAATTTAGACCGCGCGCTGCAAGACGTTGACATCATCATTATGTTACGCCTGCAGACAGAGCGTATGGATTCAGCTTTTCTTCCGTCTGCCGATGAGTACTACCAAGCCTACGGCCTGACTCGTCAACGCCTGCGAAAAGCCAAACCCGATGCCATAGTTATGCATCCCGGACCCATCAATCGGGGCATTGAAATAGAGTCAGAAGTGGCTGATGGCAAGCAATCCCTAATCCTTAATCAGGTTGGTTATGGTATTGCAATTCGCATGGCCGTCATGTCCATGTCCATGAGCGGGCAAATGCAGCAACGTCAAAACTCTGAGGGCAAACAATGAACATGCTAATTCGCCAAGCCCGCGTTCTGGACCCGAAGCAACAACTTGACTGTGTGGCAGATGTGCACATAAAGGATGGCAAAATACAGTCCATAGGCCACAACTTGAAGAGCCAAGTAGATCAGGTTATTGACGCTCAAAACCATATTCTATGCCCTAGCTTCACAGACCTACTAACCTACCTACGCCAGCCCGGAAATAGCCAACAGGGCACTATTGCCTCAGAAACGCAGGCGGCAGCTAGTGCTGGCTTCGGCACCTTGCTACCCAGCCCAGATACACAACCTTGTACTGACAGCACTGCCGTGCTCGAATTAGTGCAGGATCGAGCCCAACAGGCCGGCTTTTGTCAACTGCTCCCCGTAGGGGCGCTTACCCAAGGCCTTAAGAGCTCGCACCTTAGCAATATGCAAAGACTGAGCCAAGCGGGAGCAAGAGTATTTAGCAATGCTGGGTATGATTTTGCTGACAACACCATATTATTGCGCTGTTACGAGTACGCCGCTACCTATGGTCTTAAAATTTTTGTACAGGCCCGAGACGAGGCCCTATCCAATGGCCATATGCACAGCGGCGCCCTAGCCACACGCCTAGGCCTAAATGGCATTCCTGTTATAGCCGAAACCTTGGCCATTAGTCGCCACCTGCAATTCATGCAACACACTGGCGTCAGCGGTCACTTCCAGCAACTAAGCAGCGCCGACGGTGTGCAAATGATTCGCCAAGCTAAAGCCCAAGGCATGTCCATCACGGCTGATGTTGACCTAGCTCACCTGTGTTTCACCGAACAGCAGTTGCATAGCTATGCCAGCCAATATCATGTGCAACCACCTCTACGCAATGAGACTGACCGCCAAGCCCTGCTGGCGGGTTTAGCCGATGGCACCATTGACGCTATTGTGTCAGCTCACCAGCCCCATGAGGCTGCGGCCAAACAGGCACCCTTTGCCGATACGGCAACAGGCATGGCTATGTACGATTTATTTATCCCGCTTCTATTGACTCTGGAAGGACAAGCCAACCTAACCATAGATCATTTAATCAATGCCCTTACACACAACCCTGCTAGCATCGCTGGTGGCAACAGCCACAGGTTAACAGAAGGCGCCATAGCCAATCTTTGCTTAATAGACCCAAACCAACAGTGGCATTTTGATACCCATCAACAACAAAGCCACGGTGCCAACATATGCCTCAACAACATGAGCCATCAAGGTCGCGTAGTCCTAACCCTGCAACAAGGCCGGGTCACCTGGCAAACAAGTTAGCCCTTAGGCTTCCATATGTAATGCCATTTCTACCATGCCTATTTTAAAACGGGCATGGCATTCACTCTAATGTATTACATTGGGCTAAGTACTGGGCGTGCAGCGGGCCTAGCAACACATAGTGCTACACCACACTGACCGTATGTTAAAAATTTGTTTTAAAAAGCACTATTAAAAATCAGTAATTTTGATAATAATAGTAATCACGCTCTTGAACATGTGCTAAAGGATAGACTATGGATGCCGCTGAATTGAACAAAATGTCAGAACTAAGCACTCGGCAAACGGCAAATTTGTTAAATGTATCTGTACGCACGATACAACTATGGGTCGAAAATGGCACTTTACAGGCTTGGAAAACAGCAGGTGGCCACCGCCGTATCAGTGTGGGCTCAGTACAACAACTACTAGAAGAAAAGCAAAACAAACAAACCCCAATTCCGCGCCCTTTTAGCAACACTAGTAAAAGCACAGTGCTCATAGTTGATGATGACCAGGACACCTTACTATTGTATAAGATGCTGGTAAGCAGTTGGTATCCCAGCCTCCACGTGGAAACTGCCAACAATGGTGTCGATGCCTTGGTGAAAGTTGGCTCAATGCGACCCTGCGTCCTAATCACCGACCTACAAATGCCACAATTAGATGGCTTTGCTATACTGGATAGGCTACAAAATGATGAGCAATACGATTTTCTAACGCCAATTGTTGTCTCCGGCATGAGTGATGAAGATATAGCCGCTCGCGGCGTCCCTCAGGGAGTGCCCATTTTGCACAAACCAATACCGGTGGAAGAATTAAAGGAACTGATAGCTAAGGCAATCCATTAGATTAGCCAGCAGATTGATCAATGATTGAACAGCCATTTAGCCAACTGGATTATGACCTAGACACAGATAGCTATAGGGCCAATGCACCAACTCAACAATTACTGGGCATTGGCGCTGAGGGTGATGGCAAAACACTGGCCTCGCTTATGGGTCTGGCTCAATGGCAACAATTACAGCAAGGTGCCAAGATCAAGCAGGCCCTATTTATCCCTATACCTAAGTCCGGCTACTTATGGCTAGGGACCGCCACAAACAATCTGCTGATCTGGATTATTACGCCCCAATCTCATTGGCAGCGACAAATTGAACAATGGCAACACAATGCACGACTAGCGTCTGTTGGTCAGGTCATGGCCGGCATTTGCCATGAGGTTAACCAACCCCTCAACGCTATGCGTTTGCGCTTATATGGCCTGGCAGAGCTTGCCGCAACGGGTGCTATTAATGACCTCGGCCAACACCTGCAGGAACTGGATAATCAGATAGATCGTTGTGCCAGCACCCTTCTCAACATGCGCCAGTTGGTTGGCCACCAACCCATTAATCACCGCCAGTTTGACCTAGCCCAAAGCCTCAAGCAAATTCATAAGTTACTGGCCAGCCAGTTACAACAGCAGAGAATTGAATTAAGGTTGCAAGAACCTTTGCCAACCAGTCTACTATTTGGTCAGGCACAGCGCTTTGAACAAGTACTGATCAATCTCATTAATAATGCCCGGGATGCTATCCTAGAACATAGCAACCAAGGCCTCATCCAACTTGAACTAAAACATCAAAGCCAAGAGTATCATGTGCAAGTCACCGACAATGGTCCCGGCATTCCTGCCAATTTACAAGAGCAGGTCTTTGCGCCCTATTATACCAGCAAGCGTCACCAAGGTACGGGATTAGGCCTAGCCCTATGCCGAGATCTGGTGACAGAACTACAAGGGCAATTACAGTTACAGTCTGAGCCTGACCATACCTGTTTTACCATTATTATTCCCCAATCCCTAGACTAAAACCATTGACCATACGCATAGCCTGCTTACTCGATCCTTCCTTGAACTCGGCACTTGCGGTCTGGGTAGATGCACTCGGCTTTGAACTAACCCATGATTTGGGTAAAGCTGATCGATTAGTATTGGACTACGCACACCTAACACAAATGACTGAAACCACCGCCATTGCACCTCGCCACTGGCTGTTACTTGATAGTCAGCTTAATGTGGCACAAACCATTACCGTACTGCAACAGGGTTGCGGCTATATTGCCACCGCCCCCCTAGAACGCAAAGTATTAGAAAACTGGCTAGCCGGCGCACAGCCCCTAGTTGATATACGGGCCATAGAATCACAAGAGCTACCCACGCCGCCTGAGGACTTTTTGATCGGCCCATTTGTGGACTTAATCTGCGACCACCTGTGGACACAAGAGGAGCAAGAACAAGCCAAGCAGGTGTTAATTTGGCGCAATATTGCATTGCAACTGCCAGCATTTAAGCAACTACAAGAAAGCACTAAACTAAGCCCCTTACAGCAAGCCCAGCTCGCTTGCCATACCTTAGCCGGCGCCCAAATACTTTCCACTACTGATAAAAGAGCGGCCCAGGTGGCCTTGCAACACCATGAACATCATGATGGTAGTGGCTACCCCTTGCAACTGCAGGGCAATAGCATTGACCCCATCGCTCGCTTGGCCAAACTGTACGACAGCTATATCGGTTTGCGCCGTCAAAAGACCTACGCCAAGGCGCAAACTCATGAGGTGAGCATCGAAAAGCTATTATGGGGAGATGGCTACCTATGGCCAGGCCAATTTGATCCGCAGCTACTAACTAGCTTAGAAGCCAATGCCGATGAACTTGCCTATTTATTCAATCAGCATAGGCACCATGCTAACTAGCTCTAGCGAATCAAGTTAAGCTTCAATTTCATTTTCGAGCGTTGATTACTTGGCAGGTGCTTGTTCAAGCGGCCATTAACGATGCCAAAGGCAGTTATAATGACTAGGGTTAGCAGCACAAAATACACAGCCAATATAGGATAAGGGACAAAAGGGTTGAACGTCTTGTCGGCGAAGTAACTAGCGTAATAGAGGGAGTCACCCTTTTGCTGCCAAGCTGGGAAACCACTAAAAAACACCAACGCCGTGGCATGCATCAAGAAAATGGCTTCATTGGTGTAAGCAGGCCAAGACAAACGCAGCATATTGGGCCACACGATACAGCGAAACTTGTTCCAACCACTAAAACCGTAGGCGTCAGCCGCTTCCATTTCCCCCTTAGGGATGGCCTTTAAAGCACCAAAGAATATCTCAGCAGCATAGGCCGCCGTATTCAATATCAGCACTAGCAAGGCACCTGACTGAGCCGATGTTAGCCAGGTTATCAAACCCATTTTTTTGAGCGCCAAAAAGGCAAAATACGCAAAAAAGAATTGGATAAACAAGGGTGACCCGCGGAATAAGAAAACGACCCATTCTGCCGGTCGACGCAACCATGGGTTGTGAGAATTTTTCCCCAACGCCAAGGCAACGGCCAAGAAAAAACCTACCAGCAAAGCCAATACTGCAAAATAAACATTCCAGATTAAGCCAGAGCCAATCAGGGTGGCCTGCTCACAGAAAGTTATATCAGATTTTGGTAACAAGCGCTCGCCGATGCCAATGGACCGCAAACCATAATCTTGTACTGTCTGCCAACAACTCATGATGTTGCCCCCATGGTCGCTTGACCACGCTGTAGGCGCCTATTAATATGTGCCAATACACGTTCAGAATAGTAGGTAAACAACAGGTAGAAAACCAGTAAGCCAAGAAAGTACCAAGCCCGCCAATCCCCATGAGGGTATTCTGAAAAGCGTGGTGTTTTAGTACCGCCAAGCTCACGCGCCCAATAGACGATGTCTTCCACTCCCAGCAAAAACAGCAAAGGGGTGGCCTTAATCAATATCACCCATAAGTTGGACAAGCCGGGTAAGGCATAAAGCCACATCTGTGGCATCAAAATACGCCAAAATAGTTGCCTGCGGTTCATGCCATAGGCTTCTGCTGTTTCCAGCTGTTCCCTTGGCACCGCTTGCATAGCCCCATAAATCACGTTCGCAGCAAAGGCACCAAATACGATAGCAAAGGTCAAAACAGCCAAGAAAAAACCATACACTTCGTGTATCCACTGAGGAGAGCTAGACAAAGGAAGCTTCGCCGCTTTACACACCACAAAGTCGTTACCTTGGCGAATCGGCTCCACCCATTCGGGACAAAATACCTGGTGACGCATCCATTCAAAACCCTGATCCAAGGCCACAACAAAGAATAGGAAAAAAGCAATATCAGGCACACCACGAACGATGGCGATATACGCTTTTCCTAACCAACGTAGGGGAAATACCTGACTGCGCGCAGCCGTTGCTCCTGCAAAGCCAAAAGCCAAGGCTGAGGGGGCTGTAACCAACAACAAGGCCAGCACCGTCAATATCGACCAATAGAGATTCATGTGTTTACCTGTCGTTAAATAACAGGCTAACCATGAAGCCCCTTCCAAAGAAGAAGGATCCGCGCAAAAATCAAACATAGTATAATCTTAATAATGCTTCGCCCAGCCTAGCATTACTACCAGACTGGGCAAAGTTACGATTAGGCTAAAATTAGCAACAATGAATAAAAATCATTGCTTACCAGGTATCACCCACTTCCCACTTGGTGATCAGGTCATTTAGCGAGCCATCTTCTTTCATGCTGTCAATGGCAGCATTGAACTTGCCGCGCAATTCACCATCAGATTCGCGCACGCCCATGCCTACGCCACCACCAATAGAATCTGTGCGGTCTAAGAAAACCAAACCGTCTGTGGCATGGTCAGCCAAAAATGAAGAGTCTGCCAATACGGCGTCAGCTTCACCGTTACGCACGGCGGAAATGGTTTCTTCTGGGGTTGCGAATTCAACCAAAGTCCAGCCTTGTTGGGCGATAAAGGCCGCTTGAATAGTCGAAGTTTGAGCAGCAATCACGCCACCGGAAACATCCAAACCACTGTCCATAGCTAGGTATGCAGAAGGTTCGGGTGGAATATATGCTTGGGTAAAGTCAATCACCTCATCACGCTCATCCGTCACGGACATGCCCGCAATGATGGTGTCATAGTTACCAGACACAAGGTTTGGGATAATGGAATCCCAGTCGTTGGTGACCCACTCACAAGTCAAACTAGCACGGCGACAAAGCTCATCACCCAGTTCACGCTCCATACCGTCAACTTCACCAGCATCGTTGATAAAGTTATAAGGAGGATAAGCACCTTCGGTACCCATACGCACGACATCACCGGCCCAAACAGGGCTTGCTGCAGCCACTAGGGCCACTGTTAGAAGTAGTTTTTTCAAAACCATAGTCCTCTTGTTATTACATTATTATTTACGTTACAGCAGTTGCACTTAGAAACTGCTGTAAACGCGGGGATTGAGGGTTGTCGAATAGCGCAGTCGGCGGACCCTGCTCTTCGATTTTTCCTTGATGCAAGAAGATAACATGATCAGACACATCTCGCGCTAGACTCATATCATGGGTGACCAAGATCATGGTGCGATTTTCCACTGCCAAATCTTTAATTACCTTAATTACTTCTTGCTGTAACTCTGGGTCTAAAGCCGATGTTGGCTCATCGAGCAGTAGCGCGCGCGGCTCCATACATAACGCTCTAGCAATCGCTGCTCGCTGTTGCTGGCCACCTGAAAGCTGTGCAGGAAAAACATCACACTTGTCGTCAATACCAACCTGTTGCAGGTAATGACGGGCCATGGTTTCCACTTCATTCTTTTCACGCCCCAAAACAGTAACCGGCGCCTCCATGACATTTTGCAAGATGGTCATGTGTGACCACAAGTTAAATTGCTGGAACACCATGGATAAATTGGTACGAATACGCAGTAACTGCTCCGCACTAGCAGGCTGACGATCAGCATCCGTTCCTTTCCAGCGAACACTTTCAGACTCAAACAAAATGTCACCTTGCTGACTGAATTCCAACAGGTTAACACAACGTAGAAGCGTCGACTTACCCGATCCAGATGAGCCAATCAGACTTAATACGTGGCCCCGTGGCGCCACAAGATCCACTCCCTTTAGCACTTCCAGGTCAGCATAGGACTTATGCAGCTCACGTACTTCAATGACGGGTTGACTCTCTTGCTTCACGGCACTTCACTCTTAGCGCTAGTTATCACGCGGGCTCATTATGTTATCTGTATCGATTGTTTATCAGGCAAACACCAGAGACACTAATCAACACACTGTCTCTGGCATGGTAAAGATTATATATAATAACTACAAGCAAATAGTCCTGAATTACAAAATCCATGTCGCAAGCCTGAAATAATCACTTATAAAAACCGTCAGAAAGGTTACAATTAGTTACCTTCTAACCAGCTGTGCACTATCATGAGCGTAACCGAACAATTAACTAGCGTGCAACAACGTATCAGCCAGGCCTGCCAACGATCTAGCCGGCCAGCACACCAGGTGCAATTGCTGGCGGTTAGCAAAACCAAACCCTTAAACATGGTTTTAGAAGCCTATGCCCATGGCCAAAGGCACTTTGCAGAAAACTACCTGCAAGATGCCCTGGACAAAATAGCTAATAACCCAAATAAAGATATTATCTGGCATTTTATTGGTGCCATCCAGAGTAACAAAACCAAAACCATTGCCGAACATTTTGCCTGGGTACATACACTAGAAAGAGAAAAAATAGCTCAACGCCTAAACGATCAGCGGCCACTTCACTTGCCTCCGCTGAAAGTTTGTATTCAGGTTAATATCAGTAACGAAGACAACAAATCCGGTGTCACTCTGGCGCAGCTGCCTATCTTAGCAGCTAAGGTCAATGACCTACCCAACCTTGAGCTTCAAGGCCTCATGTGTATACCTGCCGCCAATCAACCAGAAGCCGCGCAAGCCGAAATGTTCACCAGCATGGTGCAAGCACTGCATGAACTGCAAGTCCTTTACCCCCATGCTAAGCAGTTGTCCATGGGCATGTCAGGGGACTTAGAGCTAGCCATTGCTCATGGTGCTACCATGGTGCGCATTGGTACCGATATTTTTGGCCCCCGTGCAACTCCTGTGTGATGGCTCATAGCAATGCCATAGCCCCGTTTTTAACAAGGATACTTTTATGACAACTACCACTAGCTCTATGCCAAACACCCTCCCAGTCCTTGCATTTATTGGCGCTGGAAATATGGCGCAAGCCATCATAAAGGGCCTGTTACAACAAGGCTATGAGGCCAACAAAATCATCGCTACTGGTCGCACATCCAGCAAATTGCAGGTCCTATCTGAAACCACAGGTATTAGCGTCAGCCTAGATAACCAAGATGCCTGCCAACAGGCTGATATCATCATTCTGGGGGTAAAACCACAAATGATGCAAAACACCATCCAAGCTTTAAGTGATGCCATAGATCCGCAACGGCATCTAATCATTTCCGTGGCGGCTGGCGTCTTGGCCGAAAGCATCAATGGCTGGTTAGGTAAACACTGCGCTACGGTGCGATGCATGCCTAATACCCCTTCGCTAGTGGGTATGGGAGCCAGCGGCTTGCATGCCAACGAACTGGTCAGCAGCCAACAGAAAAGCCTAGCCGAGCAAATAATGCAAGCCGTAGGCATCTGTATTTGGCTTGAGGATGAACAACTTATTGATGCGGTTACGGCAGTATCCGGTAGCGGCCCCGCCTATTATTTTCTTATGATGGAAGCCATGATAACTGGCGCCCAAGAACTGGGCCTTAACGCTGATCAGGCCCAAGCTCTGGTCTTGCAAACGGCCGCCGGGGCGGCCGTTATGGCGCAACAAAGCAGTCACTCTCCTGAACAACTGCGCCTTGCCGTGACTTCCCCTATGGGCACCACTGAACAAGCATTGAACAGCTTCGCTGCAAACAACTATCAGACTACCGTAACCACAGCCATGCAGGCGGCTTACCACCGCTCACAAGAGTTAGCACAAGCATTTAAATCCTGATTGCCCTGCCACCTTGCAAACCGTATGCAATAAAGTGCGACCTAAAAAAAGGGAGCTGGGCATTGCCCAGCTCCCTTTATTCACTCAACCAGACCTAAGCCAATTTTTTGTACTTGACTCGCGTGGGCTGGTGATCTTTGCCCGTACGCTGCTTATAATCTTCGGCATATTCCGTGTAATTACCAGCAAAGAAGGTCGCTTTGGAGTCACCTTCGTAACCCAAAATATGGGTACAGATGCGATCAAGGAACCAGCGATCGTGAGAAATAACCACCGCTGCGCCAGGGAAAGCTAAAATCGCCTCCTCAAGAGCTCGCAAGGTTTCTACGTCTAGGTCGTTCGTCGGTTCATCCAACAGTAGCACGTTACCGCCCTGTTTCAGCAACTTGGCTAGGTGCAAACGGTTACGCTCACCACCAGACAGGTCTTGCACAAACTTTTGCTGATCAGTGCCCTTGAAGTTGAAGCGACCCGCGTAAGCGCGGGATGGCACCTGATAGTTACCAACGGTGATAATATCCTGACCATCAGACAATTCTTCCCAAACGGTTTTGCTACCGTCTAAATCGCGAGATTGATCAACGCAGGCTAACTCCACGGTACTACCAATTTCTATGCTGCCACTATCAGGCTGCTCGGCACCTGTTAACATTTTAAATAAGGTAGACTTACCAGCACCGTTACCGCCCACAACACCAACAATGGCACCGGCAGGCATACTAAAGTTAAGATTTTCTATCAATACCTTATCGCCAAAGGCTTTGCCAACATCCTTCACCTCAATGACCTTATCGCCTAAACGAGGGCCTGGTGGGATGTAAATTTCTTGGGTTTCATTGCGCTCTTGAAATTCGCGCGAATTGAGTTCATCAAAGGCAGCTAATCGTGCTTTAGACTTGGCTTGTCGACCCTTAGCATTACTGCGCACCCAGTCCAATTCAGCTTTCACGGCTTTTTCGTGAGAGGCTTGTTGACGACCCTCTTGAACCAAACGCGCTTCTTTTTGCTCCAGCCAAGAAGAATAGTTACCCTCATAAGGGATACCATGACCACGATCCAGCTCTAAAATCCAACCCGCCGCATTATCGAGAAAGTAACGGTCATGGGTAATGGCTACCACAGTTCCATTGTAATCTACCAGAAAACGCTCTAACCAAGCTACAGACTCGGCATCCAAGTGGTTGGTTGGCTCGTCCAACAACAACATGTCGGGTTTGCTCAACAACAGGCGACACAAAGCGACTCGACGACGTTCACCACCAGATAAGTGAGCGACGCTTTCATCCCACCCCGGTAGGCGCAAAGCATCAGCGGCCACTTCTAAGGTGCGGTCCATGTTATGGGCATCGGTAGACTGGATAATATTTTCCAAACGCGCCTGTTCTGCCGCCAAAGCATCAAAATCCGCATCTGGATCCGCATAAGCCGCATAAACTTCATCTAATTTGGCCAGCGCCTCCGTGGCTTCACCCAAAGCTTCTTCCACCACTTCTCGCACTGATTTACTATCATCAAGCTGCGGTTCCTGTGGCAAATAACCAACGTTGATTCCTGGCTGGGCACGGGCCTCACCATTGTATTCTTGATCTACGCCAGCCATGATCTTTAGCAAGCTAGACTTACCAGAACCATTCAAACCTAAAACACCAATCTTGGCGCCAGGAAAAAATGATAGGGATATATCTTTCAGAATCTCCCGCTTAGGAGGTACTACCTTTCCTACGCGATTCATGGTGTAAACAAATTGAGCCATTGGGCACCTTCAAAAAATAATATATACACACGCGTGCAGCATGCTACACAATAAACCGCAATTATAACGGTTTCTGACCAGTAAAAAGAGTCATCAGCACGCAAATAAATCGCTATTTGGCCAGAAATAACCGACAAGTATAGTAAATTGTCATACAAATACTGCTCTTAGACATTTTCCCTATTTCCCAATTATGCTATTGTATGCCACCCTGCAATTTAGGGCACCAGATTCGTTTCAAAACAGTAGAGGCCTAGCAGTGTCTGTATCCCATGTAGCCACATCGAAACTACCTACGCCATTTGGCACTTTTATGATGCACGGTTTCACAGATAGTGAGTCCGGCAAAGAACACGTTGCTTTAACCATGGGCGAACTGCAGGGCCAAAGCCATGTCTTAACGCGCATGCATTCGGAGTGCCTAACTGGTGATGCCCTATTTAGCATGCGCTGTGACTGCGGCTTTCAACTCGATGAAGCTCTCAAACGCATCTCCCAACTAGGCCAGGGGGTATTACTTTACCTTCGCCAAGAGGGTCGGGGTATTGGTCTGGTCAATAAAATCAAAGCCTACCACTTGCAGGATCAGGGTGCTGACACCGTAGAAGCTAACGAATCTCTAGGCTTTAATGCTGACGAGCGCACTTATGAGATGGCGAAAGACATGTTGCAATTTCTTGGCGTCAAATCAGTGCATCTGATGACTAACAACCCGCGCAAGGTAGCAGCTTTGGCAAATTTGGGCATCGAAGTCAGTAAGCGCGAGCCCATTCAAGTTGGCAAGAATAGCCACAACGATGGTTACCTAGCCACCAAAGCCTCCAAGCTTGATCACATACTGGACTAATAGTAACGGCCCTATTGCGTCAACATGGCCGCAATAGCCGCACTCAGCCCAGCCCTATCAAGGCCAGCATAGGCCAGCGCTTGCTGCCGCGTAGCATGGGGCAACACCTCATCGGGCAAACCCAAAGTTACCAAGCGTGGCCGTTTGCTGGCCACTTGCTGGGCCAACCACTGTGCCACCAAAGCACCAGCCCCCCCCACTGTTGCATGATCCTCAACGGTAACCCATGCATCGTAGCCCATCAGCTTGCCTAGTAGATCCGTATCCAAGGGCTTGATAAAACCCATGTCCACTAAAGTTGCATCGCACTCTACCGCCACCTGACTAACCTCGGCTAACAATGCCCCAAAGTTAAGCAACGCTAGCTTACTCCCTTGGCGCAACAAGCGGGCCTGCCCAAGAGCCACAGGTTCACTGTTCTCAGTATAAGCACTGACTGCCGCACCTCGAGGGTAACGCACCGCTGCCGGCCCTTGATAGTCATAGCCAAGCTGCAACATAGCGTGGGCTTGCTGACGATCACTCGGCGCCATAATCAATAAGTTGGGCAAACAGGCTAGATAACTATAATCATAAGCCCCCGTGTGGGTCGCACCATCTTCACCAACCACACCGGCGCGGTCGATGGCAAACAAGACATCAAGGTTTTGCAGTGCCACATCATGCACTAACTGATCATAACCCCTTTGCAAGAAGGTTGAATAAATGGCCACCACAGGCTTGGCGCCAGCGCAGGCCATGCCCGCTGCCAATGTCACTGCATGCTGTTCAGCAATAGCCACATCATGTAAACGCTCCCTGTACTGGTCGGCAAATGCAGCTAAGCCCGAGCCCCCCACCATAGCGGGAGTAATTACCTGCAGGCGCTCATCACGAGCAGCTTGCTCCAGCACCCAAGCACCAAATACTTGGGCATAAGTAGGGCCACTGGCCTTTACTGGATTATGGATAGGCTCAATCTTGTCAATGGCATGATAAGTCACAGGGTCCAGCTCGGCGGCAACATAGCCCTTGCCCTTTAATGTGTGCAGGTGCAATAGTTTGGGCCCAGACTGAACTAGCAAACTCTGAAGATGCCTGAGCAAGGCTGGCAGATCGTGCCCATCTACTGGGCCAACATAGGTAAAGCCCAGTGCTGTGAACCAGGCCTCAGGTCCGCCATCGGCCCCTGTCTCATCTAGAAATTTGGCCAAGCCACCTTGATTTTCGCTAATTGACATATCATTGTCATTTACAATAACCAGGGCATTGGCTTGACTGTGAGCCATGTGGTTAAGGGCCTCAAAAGCCATGCCACCGGTGAGCGCGCCATCACCAATAACGGCCACGTGGTTAAGTAACTCACCATCAATTAATGCCATACCTAATAATGCGCTAATAGAGGTGCTGGAGTGACCCACACCAAAGCAATCGAAGTCACTTTCATCGCGTTTGGGAAAAGGTGCTAAGCCCCCCATATGGCGCATACTCAGCATGGCCTGCCTACGGCCGGTGAGAATTTTATGCGGGTAGGTCTGGTGCCCCACATCCCAAATTAAACGATCTCGAGGTGTAGACAAGGTAAAGTGCAAGGCTATGGTCAACTCCACCACACCAAGGCCGGCGCCTAAATGACCACCTGTCTGCCCCACACAATAAAGCAGATACTGGCGTAGCTCATGAGCCAATTGTGGCAGTGTCTCTGGAGCCAGATGACGCATGCGCTGCAAATCGACCTCACCTTGTTGGCAGATGGTATCCAACAGGGGTGTCACCGGTGCTGACAGGGGTATATGCTGCAAGGCTGGGGTCATGGAAATTAGCTCTTACGTGTCACAATGAGTTGCGCCAAGTAGGCTAGGTATTGAGCATGGTCGCCAAACACCTCTATACTTTGCAGGGCTTGCGTCAATAAATCTTGCGCTAAATGTTTAGCGGCACTCATTCCCAAAAGGGCTGGATAGGTCGACTTCCCCCGCGTCACATCAGCACCCTGTGACTTACCTAAGGTGCCAGTATCACTTTCAATATCAAGAATATCATCTTGTATCTGGAACGCCAGCCCGATGGCCTGACCATAAGTCTGCAACGCCCCCAATTGCGCGGCATCTACCCGAGGTGAGGCCAAGGCACCCAACTGCACACTGGCACTAATTAAAGCACCGGTCTTATGGGCATGAAGCAGTTCCAATTGCGGCAAACTGATGTTTTTTTGCTCCGCTGCCATATCCAGCATTTGCCCAGCTACCATGCCCTGGGCGCCAGCGGCCTGACCCAAAACACGCACCATCTGAAGGGCTTGCTCAGGGCTGACAACATCGTTATTACAACTGGCTAATAGTTCAAACGCGAGACTCTGCAAAGCATCGCCAGCAAGTATAGCTGTGGCCTCATCAAAGGCGATATGACTAGTGGCTTTGCCCCTGCGCAATGCATCGTCATCCATGGCTGGCAGGTCATCATGAATCAATGAGTATGCATGCAAAGCTTCCACTGCTGCCGCCACCTTATCCACCTGTTGGCTCGATATTTGGCAAGCATGTGCTCCGCCATAAACCAGCGCTGCACGAATGCGCTTACCACCACCGAGACAGCTATAAGCCATCGCCTCAGCCAAACGTGGGCTAACCTGGCAGTGGCCAATAGCCTGTTGCAGACTTAGCTCTACCTGAGACTGGGCCTGTTGTAAAAATGCTGCACCTGGCACTGATAATTCCTTAATCTGATTCACTCGAGGCCGATGGAAAAGCCTGTTCTGTCACCTTGCCCTGGGCATCCTGCATCAGCAACTGCACCTTTTGCTCGGCCTTATCCAGGGCCTGCTGACATTCTCGAGTCAAGGCTACACCTTGTTCAAAAGCGCGCATGGATTCCTCTAGAGACAGGTTGCCCTGTTCCATTTGTTGCACCAGTTGCTCTAATTGCTGCAAAGAGGTTTCAAAATTAAAATTGCTTTTGCTCATTATCTATTCCTTATAAGCCAACAATGAGGCCACGAGGCATACCAAAGGCCTGCGCCAAGGGATAGACTGCCATCATTTCAACCAAATTAATCACGATAAACACTACGATGGGTGAAAAATCCAACCCCCCCAAGTTCGGCAGCAAACGCCGCGCCGGCGCCATAACAGGCTCGGTAATCTGGCGCAATAACAAAGTTGCAGGGTGGTGGCTTTGTGGTGCCACCCAACTCAAAATAATGCTGCCCAAGATAGCGAAAAACAGAATATCCAGTATTTGCGAGGCGATACCAATCAAGCTCCAGATCACCACATTGAGCAAATTTGGCCAGCCCAAACCAGATAACATAAACACCATAGCAATGAGTAGGGCCTGCACAACTATTGCCACCACTAAGGTTGGCAGACTTAGACGACCGGCCCTTGGCAACACCTTTTGCAAGGGGCTCACAACGGGCTGCGTGACCTTCACCAGCGCCTGAGCAATGGGGTTATAAAAATCCGCTCGGGTAAACTGTAATAACAGGCGAATCAACAATATCATCACGTACAAGCCCAATAAGGTTTGCACTAAAAACACAGCAGCTTGAGGCATAGTCAATCACTCAACTTAGGTTAGCAAATCAAATATTCGGCTAGTTTCTCATAACCATACCAAAGGTTAAATGCTACCCTTGCCTTTATACGTTGTTATCTAGCAAAATAGACCCCAATTTCACCTATCAAGAGTTAAGCATGCCATTATTGCGTCACCTCCTAGTGGTTATCGTTACCACCATCAGCATCATTAGCAGCAATTTCAGCCAAGCTGAACAAGCTTTGGAAACCAATAACTACCAAATACACTACAATGCTTTTAATACCATGGTGGTGTCCCCACAGGTAGCGCAATCCTTTGGTTTTGTTCGCGCTCGTAACCGCGCCCTCTTAAATATTTCAGTGTTGGATGCTAATACCAAAAAGCCCCTTATGGCGATGGTCAAAGGCCAGCGCAAGAACTTGATGGGACAAATATATCCTCTGGAATTTCAACAGATCGTGGAGCAAGGGGCAATCTACTACATCGCCGAGCTGCGTTTTAGTGAAGCCGAATTATGGCAATTTGATATTCAGGTCCAACCAGATCCTCATAATCCAGCCATTCCATTAAAGTTTACGCAAACTTTTTATTTGCAGCAAAGCGACTAGCTAGCGCACCTAAAACTAATGCTCAAACGCTGCCAATACTTCATTTAGAAAGCGCCACCCTAGCTCTGTAGCCTGTAAGCGATCGGCCGCTATTAGTCCACGCTGACGCAAGTTGGCCAAGGCAGAGACCTGTGCCAACTCTTGCCCAGTACGCGCTGCATACAAGCTTTCTTCTACCCCTTGGCGCAAGCGCAGTACATTCATAAAAAACTCCAAGGGCAAATCCAATGGCGTTACTGCATCGACACTAGATAAGGGTTGCAATGCCTGCATATAAGCCTTGGGTTGACGCAGCTTTACCCGCCGTTTCACTACCATCTGATTATCGAGCAGGCATGATACCTTGCCGTGAGCACCTGCACCGATACCAAGATAGTCACCAAAGCGCCAATAATTCAGGTTGTGTTTAGCTTCATTGCCCGGCTGGCTCCAAGCGGAAATTTCATACTGCTCAAAACCGGCCCCTTGCAACAGTATTTGCCCAGCATCCTGAATGTTTACCACAACATCCTCATCAGGTAATACCGGCGGCTGGCTATAAAACAAGGTATTGGGCTCTAGGGTCAGTTGGTACCATGACAAATGATCTGGCGCCAAGTCGATGGCCTGCTGCAGATCAGCCTTAGCCATAGCTTCAGTTTGATGAGGCAAGCCGTGCATCAGATCTATATTTAAATGCCCATAGCCTAATTGTTTGGCGGCTGCTATGGCCTCCTTGGCTTGGCTGGCATTATGCACCCGACCAAGGCTTTGTAAACAACCGTCATCAAAACTTTGCACACCAATGGAAAGCCTATTCACGCCCGCCATTTGAAAGCCGGCGAAACGCGCCACTTCAAAGGTGCCAGGATTAGCTTCCAAGGTAATTTCCATATTGGGCACGCAAGTGATTTCTTGTCGAACTCCAGCCAGCAGGCGCGCTAAGGCCTCGGCCGATAACAAGCTGGGGGTGCCGCCACCAATGAAAATGCTCTGCAGGGGGCGTCCCTGGGATAGTCCAACTTCCTGGCGCAAATCCTCTAGCAAACAATCTACATATTCTTGTTCTGGAATAGTACGCGTTTCACTTGCATGGGAATTAAAATCACAATAGGGGCATTTCTGTAGGCACCAGGGCACATGTATGTACAAACTGAGGGGTGGTAGAACTGATGTCACAGCGGATCCCATAGGCGCCGAACTAAGCACGCTCGCGCAAAGCCAGTATCAGCTGTTGCAGGGCTTGCCCTCGATGACTAATAGCCATTTTTTCGGTCTTACTCAGCTGGGCCGCACACAAGTCCGTACCTGCCACAGCAAACAGCGGGTCATAACCAAACCCATGCAAGCCTCGCGCTTGCTTGACAATACTACCCTGCCAAGCCGCCTGACAGATCAAAGGGACAGGATCTTGAGCGTGCCGCATGTAGACCAGCACACATTGAAAGCGGGCGCTGCGTTGAGGTTCAGGGACAGTGAGCATATCAGCGAGTAACTTCGCATTGTTTGCCGCATCTTTATCAGTGCCGTTGACACCGGCATAGCGTGATGAATAAATCCCTGGCTGACCTTGCAAGGCGTCAACCTCCAAGCCAGAGTCATCCGCCAAAGCCGGCAACCCAGAGGCAGCACAAGCATGACGAGCCTTCAAAATGGCATTTTCAACGAAACTGAGGCCGGTTTCCTCTACCTCCTCAGAAACAAACTGACTTTGGGCTATTAATTCAATACCAAGTGGTGCCAGAGTCTGGCCAAACTCAGCCAATTTACCAGCATTGCCACTGGCAAGTACAACCTTTTTATTCACGGCAAGCAGACCCACAAGATTAGGGCGTCCTCCTCGCTAGAAGACACCACGGCATGCCCCATGGTGCTATCAAAATAGGAACTATCTCCTTCATCAAGCACCAGAGCTTCATACTCTTCAGTATACACCGTTACCTGGCCTTCAAGAACCATCAATAGCTCTTCACCATCGTGACTAACCCAATCACTGAATTCATCAAGGCTACGTGCTCGAACACGGCTTTTAAAAGGCACCATGCGCTTCGATTCAAGATCCATGGAAATCAATTCATGGTCATAGGTAGCCGTCGCATGTGGTCGGCCTTTACCCTTGCGGGTTACAGAGCGACGGCCAGAAATCTTAGGCTCTGAGCTAGGCGCAAATAGCTGAGGGATTTCAATCTCCAAACCCAAGGCCAACTTCTGCATTAAATTGTAGGTTGGCGATAACTGCTCATTTTCCATCTTCGATAGAGTAGACTGAGCCACCCCTGTGGCTTTACTTGCTTGCTGCAAGGTCATGCCGCGCTGTTGACGCAAATAACGCAACCGCTCACCGAACCCAATTGTTTGCCTAGTCGGCTTCCCCACGGCTGGCAAAATGCCAGCTTGAGGTTGTTGGTCGCTCATAATTTAGCTATCCATTTAACAGTTAATAACATTGACGGCGAGACCACCTCGAGATGTTTCTTTGTACTTTTCCTGCATATCCGCACCCGTATCGCGCATGGTTTTTATCACGTCGTCCAAAGACACTAGGTGCTCGCCATCACCACGCAAAGCCATATGAGCGGCGTTAATCGCCTTAATAGCAGCCATTGCATTACGCTCAATACACGGCACTTGCACTAAACCGGCAATCGGATCACAGGTCAAACCCAAATTGTGCTCCATGCCAATCTCAGCCGCATTTTCTACCTGCATGGCAGTACCACCAATGACCTCAGCCAGACCTGCTGCGGCCATGGCACAGGCACTGCCTACCTCTCCCTGACAGCCCACCTCAGCACCAGAAATAGACGCATTTAGTTTACATAGTATACCAACAGCGGCGGCGGCTAGCATGAATTTCACGATACCATCATCGTTAGAGCCTGGATAGAAATTGTCATAATAATGCATCACTGCGGGAATAACACCCGCAGCGCCATTAGTAGGCGCGGTCACGATACGGCCACCTGCGGCATTTTCTTCATTCACGGCCATAGCATAAAGGTTAACCCAATCCATGGCTGACAATTGTGGGGTAATCACCTTCACCGAGCCTAGAGAGCTAAGTCGGGCATACAGGTCAGCAGCGCGACGTTTTACATTTAAGCCTCCAGGCAAAATACCAGTCGTATGACAACCCTGAGTCACGCAGTCTTTCATTATTTGCCACATGTGCAGCAACTCTTGACGTATTTCTTGTTCCGTACGCCAAGCTTTTTCATTTTCCATCATGATCTGACTAATACTCAAACCCGTAGCTTTACAATGAGCTAGTAATTCTCCGCCAGAAGCAAATGGGTAAGGCAGCACCGGAGAGTCGTCATCGGTGGGTAGCTCATCGGCCATGGCAGAAGCGGCTTCCACCACAAAACCACCACCAACAGAATAATAGGTTTGTTCACACAACAGCCCAGCAGCACCAATAGCACGCATAGTCATACCATTAGGATGATAAGGCAACGACTCTTCCAGATTAAGAATAACATCACGATGTTGGTCGAAATCAATAATGTGATCGCTACCTCCCAAGGGTAGTTTGCCATCAGCTGCTACCTTATCTAGCACTGGCTGCACAGAGGGGGGTTCGATGGTTTCAGGCGATTCGCCGAGCAATCCCAGCACCACGGCAATATCACTAGCGTGCCCCTTCCCCGTTGCTCCGAGGGAACCATAAAGTTCGCCTTCTACACGCTCAACCTGTGGCATGATGCCCTGTTCTTGCAGATAGTTGACAAAGGTCACGGCGGCACGCATTGGGCCCACCGTATGGGAGCTGGATGGCCCAATACCGACCTTCATTAAATCAAACACACTTAAGCTCATGCTGTTTTTACCACTATTACGCTAATCGACTTCAACGGCCAGTTACAAGGACATTAATTGACATTAATCAAATGCCACTATGTCTTATTGTCATAATCTCCGCCTGTCAGGAAACGACCAGACGTGCCTTATTTAACCCATAACCAACTAGCAATTATTAGAAGCTTGCCCTAGGCCGCCCCACCTAGCTTCAAATATTCGGCCAACCCCTGTAATAACATCTGTACGGACATAATAATCAATACCATGCCCATCAAGCGTTCTACCGCCGTTAAACCGCGTTCGCCTAGCAATTTATAGAGCCGCTTAGATGCCAATAAAATAGGTGCACTTACCCCCCAAGCTAGGGTCACGGCTAACCACATACCCAGCCAGTCAGCAGCAGCCTGCTCTCGCATCAGCATAATCATGGCCAAACTCGATGGGCCTGCGACCAAAGGAATCGCCAAGGGCACTACCAGCGGCTCGCCCTTATGTGTTGGCCCCATAAGACCGTGCTCCGTAGGAAAAATCATTTTTAGCGCAATCAAAAATAAAACAATGCCTCCGCCGATACTTATGGCTTCTTTAGAAAGCTGCAAAAAATTCAATATATAAGGGCCGATAGCCAAAAATAGCAACAATACACCATAGGCTATGAGCAACTCCCTCCGCAGCACCCATGAGCGACGATGTTCTGGCACATCCTTGAGGACCGTCAGAAATAAAGGCACATTGCCCAGAGGGTCCATCACTAAGAACAACAATGTAGCTGAAGCAAAAATATCCATAAGCATTATTTCATTTAACCCATTTTGTTTGACATAAAACCATGCCCACAACCAATACTCAAGCGAATCCGGGCTACAGGAGGCGCCGTATGTTCTTTGTGATAGAACTGGTCGCTGTGGCTGAAGTTCGACTATAGTAGTAGAGTAAGTATTGGCTAATAATAGGCCTTAGCCTCACACCACAATACAAGGCCTAAAAGCAGGAGCAAATAATGCGCAGCCATGAACAAAAGAAACTTGATGCCATTGAGCAGGTTTGCCAACAAATTAGTGAACAGTCAGGCCTGCCATCACGCCAACAACGACAAGATTTAGCACGCCTTTATTACAGCGAAAGTATTCCCAAAGAATTACTACAAGTTCCACAAGATGACATGCTGGGAGCGATAAATTGCTTGTGGAATCATATTCATCAGCGCCAAGATGATGAAGACAAGGTCACCATTTATTACCCCAACTATGCCGAGCACGAATGGGAAAGTCGTCACACCATCATTGACATCGTGTGCCGCGACCGGCCATTTATCGTGTCATCGATTACCAATGCCCTAGACCAGCTAGGCCACACTATTCACCTCACCACGCACCCTGTATTGGCCATTACACGTGACGCAGACGGTCAAATTGAGGCCATACAAGCATTTTCAGGTGATGCCAATGAACCTAACCTTGAAGCTGTAATGCGCTTTGAAATTGACCACTTAATCGATCCTAAAGATATCGAAACAGTACAAAACACCATTCAATCAGTGCTACATGATGTCCGACTGGTGGTCGATGATTGGCCAGCTATGCGTCAAACCATGGCCCAGGTAATCGCTGATTTGGAAGATCAGACACTGCCTATTGAAGACGACGTAAAAACTGAGAATTTGGCGTTTTTACGCTGGGCTTGGCAGAATCACTTTACCTTTATGGGCTATCGTTACTATCGTCTTGAGGTGTCTCCAGAGCAGGTTCAAGTCATTCCAGACGCGTCTACAGGTTTAGGCACTTTTCGCGAAGAAAACAGCAGTTTGCAACACCTTCAGCCAACGGTACTTAATAAAAAACAAGCGCTACTGGCACAACAGCAACACATGCTGGTTATTACTAAATCTACCAGCCGCTCCACTGTACAAAGGCCGGTGAATTTTGATTACTTGGGAGTGAAACACTTTGATGCTCAGGGCACAGTAATTGGCGAACACCGTTACTTTGGTTTATATGCATCTGCTGCTTACGTGGCGCGGATGGATGAAATTCCTGTCCTACGTCACAAGGCAAAACACATCTTACAAGGCATTCAAGTTTTACCTTCTAGCCACAAAGGCAAAGCCCTCCTGCACGTGCTCAATAGTTACCCTCGAGATGAGATGATACAAACTCCCGTAGAGGAACTATTGCCCATTGTGAAGGGCATTCTAGAAACTCAAGAGCGCAACAACCTGCGTTTGTTTTTGCGTTTTGATATTTATGGCCGCTATATAACCAGCTTAGTATACGTTCCCAGAGAACGTTTCCACACACAATTACGCCGCCAACTTCAAGACATCCTGATGCAAGAATTTGATGGCAACAGCTCTGAATTCAGTGTTTCATTTGCCGAACAGTCCATGGCCAGGGTACAAATCACTGTGCACGGCCAAAACATGCGCCACAGCACCTTTGATAGTGACAGCCTAGAACAACAAATGCGCGACGCCATGCTGTCCTGGCAAGACCACCTACTAAACACCCTGCAAAGTAAACTGGGTGAAGCTCAAGGCCTGCAGCTATGGCGCCAATACGAACAAGCATTCCCTTTAGCTTATCAAGAAACCCACAATGCCAAGAAGGCCTTGGGAGACCTGCTTCGTTTACAGAAATTGTCAACTGCAACCCTCCTGTCAACACACCTTTATCAAAACCTGCAGGATGATGCCAAACACCTCAATTTCAAGGTATTTGGTGTAGGGCATGCCAAGGCCCTCTCTGATGTATTGCCGATCTTGGAATACATGGGCGTTAAGGTCGTTAGCGCCCAGCCCTATTCAGTCAAGCCTACCGATAGCAAGCCTTTATGGATAATCGATTTTCGCATCCAGCTCACCGCCCATTGGGGCACCGACTTGGAAGCCGTTAAAGAAGGCTTTCAAGACACCTTCACCCAAGCCTATACCAGCCGTATTGCCAATGACCGCTTCAACAGCCTAGTTCTGGCCGCCGGCATAAGCTGGCGTGAGGCTGAGCTACTGCGGGCCATTAGTGCCTACCTGCATCAAATCCAAGTACCCTTCAGCAACAGGTCAATCCAAGCGACCCTGAGTAAAAATGCTGCCGTCACACGCTTGCTAATCGCTTTATTTGCCGCTCGTTTTGACCCCCAAAAACACTCCCAATCAGCGCAACAAAAGGTTATTAAACAGATCAATAAGACCTTGGACCAGGTTAGCAACCTCAACGAAGACCGCATCATACGCTACGTCTTGGCAACTATTGAAGCCACCTTGCGCTGCAACTACTACCAAATTAACAAACAGGGTGCATCCCCCACCTATCTGGCTCTCAAGATAGATCCTAAAAACATCCCGGGCATGCCCTTACCACTGCCAAAATATGAGATCTTTATGTTTTCAACCTGGGTAGAGGGTGTGCACCTAAGAGGTGGCAAGGTGGCCCGCGGAGGCCTGCGCTGGTCAGATCGCCATGAAGATTACCGCACCGAGGTGCTAGGCCTCGTAAAAGCACAGATGGTAAAGAATGCCGTCATTGTGCCACTTGGCGCCAAGGGTGGATTTGTGTGTAAACAGTTGCCAGAAAATGCCAGCCGTGAGGACACTATGCAAGAAGTTGTACGCAGCTATTCCACCTTTATACAGTCCCTGATTGATCTCACCGACAACATCATCGACAAACAAATCGTGCCACCCAGCAACACCGTGCGCTATGATGACGATGATCCATATTTAGTGGTCGCAGCTGACAAGGGCACCGCCACATTCTCCGATATTGCTAACGACATTTCCGCGGCCAATCATTTTTGGCTGGGCGATGCATTTGCTTCCGGTGGTGCCAACGGTTATGACCACAAGAAAATGGGCATTACGGCCCGCGGTGCTTGGGAGTCAGTAAAACGCCTATTTGCAGAAGCCAACCATAACTGCCAGACTGAAGACTTTACCGTCGTTGGGGTTGGCGACATGGCGGGCGATGTGTTTGGCAACGGTATGCTGCTCTCCAAACACCTTCGCTTACAAGCAGCGTTCAATCATCTGCATATCTTTATCGACCCTGATCCAGATGCCACCTCCAGCTACGCCGAACGCGAACGCTTATTCAAGCAACCACGTTCTAGTTGGGCTGATTACAACAGCAAGCTTATCTCGGCAGGTGGTGGCATCTTTGAACGCAGTGCCAAGAGTATTCCTCTGAGCCCGCAGATGCAGACCCTGTTAAATACAGAGCAAGCACAATTGCCCCCCAATGAGCTCATTCAGCGCCTCCTGAAAATGCCCGTAGACCTATTTTGGAATGGCGGTATTGGCACCTATGTCAAAGCCAGCAACGAAACCCACAACGATATCGGCGACCCTGCTAACGATGCCTTGCGGGTCAATGGGGCTGAACTGGGAGCCCGTATTGTAGGTGAAGGTGGCAACCTTGGCTGCTCCCAAGCCGGGCGCATTGAGTTTGCCCAACACGGAGGCCTTATCAATACGGACGCTATTGATAACTCAGGCGGTGTTGACAGTTCAGACCACGAAGTCAATATCAAGATCTTGCTAAGCCAAGTGGTTGATAATGGTGACATGACCCTAAAGCAACGCAATCATCTCTTAGCGAGCATGACCGATGAGGTGGCTGAACTGGTATTGAACCACAACTACCATCAGAGCCTGGTACTGAGCGTGGCCCATCATACGGCACCCATTAACCTATACAACCACAAGCGCTTAATCCACAATCTAGAAGATCTAGGTCGCCTCAATCGCTCCCTAGAGGGTTTACCCAGTGATGCCCAGATTGACGAACGCATGCGCCAGCACGAAGGTTTAACACGGCCTGAGATCGCTGTGCTGCTGGCCTATAGCAAAATGCATCTATTTGATGAATTAATGCACGCCAATATTGCTGAAGATCCCTATTTAAGCCAATCATTAAGTGATTACTTCCCGAAACCGCTGCAAGCACAGTTTGCCGACCCGATGGCCGCCCACCCGCTGCGCAGCGAAATTATCGCCACCCACGTAACCAATCAGATTGGCAACCGCATGGGAGCGACCTTCTACCAACTGTTACAAGAAGAGACTAGTGCCGATGCTGGCGACATTGCTCGTGCCTTTATGGCGGCCTGCCACATTCTTGATGCCCAATCCTTATGGCTGCAACTGGATAAAGTTACTTTAAGCCTTGACTATCCGGCAGCCATGGCTTTGTATGGCCAAATTCAGGCTTTGCTGGAAACCATGGTGCAATGGCTGCTACAGCACCATGCTGGAGCTTGTATAAACACCATGATTAGCCTGTACACTGACGCCATTGGCAGCTATGCTAAAGGCTTGATAAATTGGTTGCCAGAAACCGCCCGGACGCGCCTACAAAAACGCCAAAATATCTACAGCCATAGCGGCATAGATAAGGCGTCCAGTCAGCATATGGGGCAGTTAGAATTCATCTATTACGGCCTTGATATTGCTAAGGTTGCCGCCCACCACGAGCGGTCCGTGGCCGAGGCGAGTGCGCTCTGGTTTGCCCTCTATGACCACTTTCAGGCTGATTGGTTGAATCAGGCCATTGGGGCTTTGCCAAGTACCGATGCATGGCAACGTAAGGCGCGCAATAGCTTGAAACAAGAACTGGAAACGGCCATCACCAGCCTGACTAGTAAAGTACTGCAATGCTCCTGTTTAGAAGACTGGCAAACTCAGCAAGCCAGCGCTTTAAAACGTTTACGAAGTTTGTTTGATGAGTTGCACAGCAACCACGAGCTAGATTTAGCCAAACTATCCGTCGCTGTGGGTGAAATAACGCGCCTGCAACATAACCACTAGCCCTACGAGACAGGAACAAACCATGTCCAACAGTCCTTTTAACCGCGAACTATTTGATCAGGTAATGGTACCCAACTATAGTCCTTCTACCATGATTCCTGTGCGTGGCAAAGGCTCACGAATTTGGGATCAAGACGGCCGTGAACACATCGACTTTGCCGGCGGTATTGCCGTAACCAGCGTCGGTCACGCCCACCCAGAAATGCTCGCCGCCCTAAAAGAACAAGGCGAAAAAATCTGGCACCTGTCCAACATCATGACCAATGAACCCGCTTTGAAGCTGGCTCAGCAGTTAACTGACGCCACCTTTGCCGAGCGGGTATTTTTTGCCAACTCCGGAGCCGAAGCCAACGAAGCCGCTTTTAAACTAGCAAGGCGCTACGCCTTGGAAAACTTTGGTCCAGATAAGCACGAAATCATTGCTTTTCACCAAGGCTTTCATGGGCGCACCCTGTTTACCGTCAGCGTTGGCGGCCAACCCAAGTATAGCGCTGGCTTTGGCCCGGCTATTGAAGGCATAACGCATTTGCCTTACAACGATATTGCGGCGCTGGAAGCGGCCGTATCTGAAAAGACCTGCGCCATCGTTATGGAGCCCCTGCAGGGCGAGGGTGGCATCATCGCCGCTAATCCGGCTTTTGCTCAACGTGCTCGGGAACTATGCGATCAGCACCAAGCTTTATTGGTTATGGACGAAATACAAACCGGCGTTGGCCGCCTAGGCACCCTATATGCCCACGAACAGCTGGGCATCACGCCCGATATTATGACCAGTGCCAAGGGTTTGGGGAACGGCTTCCCAGTTGCGGCTATGCTTACTAGTCAGGCCATTGCGAGTCATATGGGTGTAGGCTCCCATGGTAGCACCTATGGGGGCAACCCTTTGGCCTGCGCCATTGCTTCCAAGGTATTGGAACTGGTGAACCAACCTACCGTGCTTGCAGGGGTGAACAACAAATTTGAACGTCTCAAGGCTGGCATCGAGGCGATCAATGCCAAATATCACTTCTGTGCTGAAATTCGTGGCCGCGGCCTACTTATTGGCTGCGCGCTAACGGAGCCATACCAAGGTCAGGCTGGGGCCTTTCAAGTCGCCGCCGCCGAACAAGGTTTAATGGTGTTAGTAGCCGGCCCAGATGTGGTGCGATTAGCACCTTCATTGCTTATCCCAGAAGCTGACATCGATGCCGGCCTGGCCTTATTTGAGCAGGCCGTGGCCAAGGTAGTAAGCGGATAGAACGAGCCTATCTCTCGACCCGTATTAAGCCATAGTGCACCTGGCCGGCCTTTTTTTGCCGGTGCAGGTGCCAATGCTCAGGCAAGTCAAGATTAGCTAGAGGGGTGGGCTGCTCAACATAAATCAAACTACCCTGTCGTAGTAAATGGCCTTCTTGCAAACGCAACAACACATCATCCATTAGGGACAAAGCAAACGGCGGGTCTAAAAATACAATATCGTAGGGTCCATCGGCCTGACGCAACCAGTCAAAACAACTCATATTATGCACGTTGGCAACCTGGTCAGTTGGTAATGACAAATGTGCCAAGTTATCTCGTAACTGTTGACTGGCTACTTGAGATAGTTCAACCATATCAACCAAGGCAACTTCCCTAGACAAGGCCTCTAGGCTTAGGGCACCCGTACCAGCAAACAAATCCAAACAGCGCGCCCCAGGCAAGACAGGTAGCAGCCAATTAAACACCGTCTCCCTAACGCGATCCGTGGTCGGCCGCAAACCCGCCACACTAGTAAACGGCAACTTACGACCACGCCAAATTCCCGCAATGATACGCAACTCCTGACGCCCTCTTTTCGCAAACTCCACCACTTTATCTTGCCCAGATATCGCCTTAAAGGGGTTGGTTTTTTTACTTTTGGAAGGACGGCGGTCACGGGTCATGGCAATCAGGCATTTAGCTTAGATATAGCTATTGTATTGCACTTAGGGTGACAAAAATAGCGTTAAATTCACCGGCACTACTTATATAAAGTGTTATCAGCTAGCATGGCACAACAGGGTATGACCCCCTTTGGCATCATGATAGAATGCGTCCCAGAATTCGACAGTGTTGCAATACACAGGAGGCAGCCAGCGACATGGCTCTATTTAACTTATTTGGTAATAAAAAACCAGCACCTCAAACGGAAGCAGGGGCCACACCAGATGAAGGCTCTGTAGCTAACGATGCACCCAGTACCAGCGACATCGGTGCTGTGGCAGACGCTTTGGAAGCGCCTGTTTCTGAGCACAAAATAAGCCCCGCAGCAAGCCCCACGAAAGGAGGCTTTTTTGCTCGTATGCGTCAGGGTTTATCACGCACTCGCTCACAGTTGGGCGACGGCTTGGCCAACTTATTTTTGGGTGCCAAGCACATCGATGATGAGCTGTTTGAAGAACTAGAAACGCAACTACTCATGGCCGACGTGGGAGTCGATGCAACGGCGGCCATTATGGCAGAGCTAACGGAGACAGTGAAACGTCAAGATTTAAAAGACCCGCAGGCCCTATATACAGCCCTGCGAGAGTGCCTTGCTAACCTGATCCAACCCTGTTGTGAACCTTTAGAGATTCCCCAACAAAGCAAACCTTTTGTCATACTCATGGTCGGCGTAAATGGCGCCGGCAAAACCACCACCATTGGCAAACTAAGCAAACGCTTACAGGCCCAAGGCAAGTCCGTGCTACTGGCCGCAGGCGACACCTTCCGCGCTGCTGCGGTCGAACAATTACAGGCCTGGGGCGAACGCAATAATGTTTCTGTAGTGGCTCAACACACGGGGGCAGACAGCGCTTCCGTTATTTTCGATGCCGTTCAATCTGCCCAGGCCAACGGCATTGACGTGGTCATTGCCGATACGGCTGGACGTCTGCAGAACAAAGGCCATCTAATGGACGAACTCAGTAAAGTTGTGCGCGTGATGCAGAAGCTGGATGTTGAGGCACCACATGAGGTAATGCTGGTATTGGATGCCGGCACGGGCCAGAATGCGCTCAGCCAAGCCGCACTCTTTGGTGATGCCGTCGGTGTCTCTGGTATTACCCTGACCAAGCTTGATGGCACTGCCAAAGGGGGGGTTATTTTTGCTCTTGCTAAACAGTCTCAGTTGCCCATTCGCTTTATCGGGGTTGGCGAGCAAGCGGATGATCTGCGTCCCTTTGATGCCAACGAGTTTATTGACGCACTGTTCGAACAGTAAGCGCAGGTACCCGAGCCCATGATTCAACTGGAACAGGTCAGCAAACGCTACGCTAACAAGACGGCCCTCGATCACGCCAATCTGCACATCCCTCGCGGAGCTATGGCGTTTTTGACTGGGCATTCGGGCGCTGGAAAAAGCACTTTATTGAAGTTAATCATGCTCATGGAGAGGCCATCCAATGGACGGGTCATCATTGACCAGCAGGACCTAAGCAAACTCAACGGCAACCAGATAGCCCTCCATCGTCGCAAAGTTGGCCTAGTGTTTCAAAACCATCAACTGCTGGAAGACTATAGCGTCCATGACAACATTGCACTGCCTCTTAAGGTTAGTGGTTACAACAATCTCGACGCCGGCCGTCGAGTCCGAGCGGCTTTGGATAAGGTCGGTCTATTAAGCAAAGAAAAACAGTTGCCCCGAGTGCTTTCCACAGGAGAACAACAGCGCATTGGCATTGCCCGCGCCATCGTCAACAAGCCGCGTTTGATATTGGCCGACGAGCCCACTGGTAACCTAGATCCCAAATTGTCCGCGGAAATCATGCAATTATTTGAACAGTTTAATCAGGTCGGCGTAACGGTATTAATTGCCAGCCATGACCTCAGTTTGATTGAGCGCCTTCCACACCCTAAGATTCACCTGCATCAAGGCCATTTAAGCGGCGCCTTCATAGGAAGCAATTAGATGACCACAGACAAAGCCACCAGCCAAGCCCAACGCAGCCGCCCCGAAACTCTTGGTAAACGTCTATTGAGAGAGCATGCCGAGGTCGCCTTAAGCAGTTGGATAAGATTATGGCGCACGCCTATTACCAATCTACTCACCTGGCTAACCCTCGCTATTGCTTTGGCTTTACCGGGGACCTTGATCATCATGCTAAATCAAGCCCAAGGCCTAGCTGACCAATTACACACGAGCAACCAAATCAGCGTTTTTCTCAGCTTACAAACCAGCTCCGAACAAGCGCAAGCCGTTGCCCAACAACTGCAGCAACGCACAGATATTAAGCAAGTAACGTTTATTGCTGCTGATACGGCGATGCAGGAGTTCAGCCTGGCTAGTGGTTTAGGTGATATTTTGCAAAACCTGACTGACAACCCCATACCCGCAACCATTCTAGTTGAGCCCCAGCTAAAAAGCGCAGACGCCATTGGCCTGTTGGCCGAGCAGTTACGTCAGCAGGAATCTGTAGATCAAGTACTTATTGATCAACTATGGCTTCAGCGGCTGCAGGCCATGGTTCACACCAGCCAACGTGCCACCTGGGTATTAGCCACCATGTTAGCACTGGGAGTGCTATTGGTAATGGGTAACACCATGCGCATGCAAATGGAAAGCCGGCGTGAAGAAATTCTCGTTATCAAACTGGTTGGTGGTACCGATGCTTATTTGCGGCGGCCTTTTCTTTATTCTGCCATTTGGGCAGGCCTTATGGCAGGTTCTCTAGCGGCTATTATCATGACCCTGGCGCTAACTCTATTACAACCTTCTCTCACTGATTTGGCCAGCAGCTTCAATAGTACTTGGCACCTGCATAACTTAACAATTTGGCATTGGCTAGTTACCCTTTTTGGCAGTTGTGGGTTAGCTTGCTTATCTGCCTTGTTGACCGTACAAAGCCAACTGCGCCAGATCCAACCCTAGCCCCTAGTTTAGGCTATTATTAGGCGCTGCAAAGTCGAACTTATGGCTAAAAATTTGGTTTTCTTTACAGAGCTTTACTCAGCTTGACACAAAATGCCCTTGCACTTGTCTTAAAGCCTGACTATTATTACTGCCTCATTGTGTTAACTGATGATATTTGATTTTTATTAGCTATTCCTTAATTAGCATTAATCACAAGGGATAGAGCGACAAAAACCCTCTAAATATGCTATACTATAAAGGTGTATCGAGAGGTTGGAGAAGCGCCAGTAAAGACTGTCCTTAACAGCTTACCAAGGGCCTCCAGAACGAAGGAGATATAAAATGGGTACGCAATTACTTGCTATTGATGCCTTAACACCTGGCCAGAGTCATGAGGCCTACCTGCAAACGGTGAGTGCTATACCGGTACTGACTGTGGAAGAAGAACGTGCATTGGCTAATCGCCTATACCACGAAAATGATTTAGAGGCGGCCCGCCAACTGGTTATGTCGCACCTGCGCTTTGTTGTGCATATAGCAAAAAGTTATTCTGGCTACGGCCTGCCTCAAGCCGACCTGGTACAAGAAGGCAATGCTGGCTTAATGAAAGCCGTTAAACGCTTTAACCCAGAGGTTGGCGTGCGTCTTGTATCCTTTGCTGTGCATTGGATCAAAGCCGAAATGCACGAGTACATCCTACGCAATTGGCGTATTGTTAAGGTTGCCACCACTAAAAGCCAACGTAAGCTGTTCTTTAACCTGCGTAGTGCTAAAAAGAAACTCGCTTGGCTAACCCATGACGAAGTGCAGTCTTTGGCAGCCGACCTAGGTGTCGACCCCAAAGTTGTTGAACAAATGGAGGGTCGCATGGCGGCTCAGGATATGGCCTTCGATGCCCCTGAAAGCGATGACGACAATGCCTATCAGGCGCCTGCTTACTTCTTAGAAGATCATAGCGCTGACCCAGCCCAACTGCTAGAAGCCAGCGACTGGGAAGAAGATTCCAACCAGCGCTTGGCCAACGCCATGGCAAATCTAGACGAACGTAGTCGTGATATTCTGCAGCAACGCTGGCTGACTGATTCCAAATCGACTCTGCACACCTTGGCCGCACAGTATCAGATTTCCGCTGAACGTGTCCGCCAGTTGGAGAAGAACGCCATGAAAAAGCTAAAGATAGCCATGGGGCCTCAAGCAGCTTGAAACCCTAAGCTATAGCCAGCAATGAAAAAGGGGCGATGATCTACATCTGCCCCTTTTTTACGCCTCATGATTATTGCCATTACCAAACTATATGACGCCACACATTCCCAAGCACAATGGGCTGGGCCTCTACCGTTGGGTGTAAACCGTCTGACAACATCAGCTCTGGATAGGTAGCTACTTGATGCAAAATAAAGGGCACCAGTTGAGTATCAAACTGCCTTGCTAGCTGAGCATATTGTGCGAAAAAAGGTTCGCTATAGCGTGCACCATAGTTGGGTGGAATGCGAATGCCCAGCACCGCAACCTTGACTCCCTGAGCCTGAGCTAAGGTGATTATGCGCCCCAAATTGGCACTAATGGTGGTGATGGGATAACCTCGTAAGCCATCATTAGCTCCCAACTCCAGCAACAACCAATCGGGTTGAAATTCCTCTAGCAAAGCTGGCAGGCGACGCATCCCCCCCTCACTAGTTTCACCGCTAATGCTGGCATTGATAACCTGCCAGTCCTTGTATTCTGGCTGCTGCTGTAAGCGCTTTTCCAACAGGGCTGGCCAAGCTTGCTCCAAAGCCATATTAAAACCCGCGCTCAAACTGTCACCCAATACCAATACGGTATCAGCATGCGAAGGTAAACTAACGCTAATAAGTGTAAAAAAAGTGCAAAGGGCACGTTTTAGCATACCTAACTTTAGCTTAACTTGCGATAATCCAGAGCCTAACGATTTAATCATTGGAATTCCTATGTCTAATGTAGCGCCATTTTTGGCCACCATTGGCCTAAGCCAAGTTATAAGTAGCCCAAACGGCCGCTCAGATCAACCTGATTTACGCATTCTTGACCAAGTAGATCTAAATATTGGGGCCGGCGAAAGTGTTGCCATCATTGGCGCCTCAGGATCGGGCAAAACAACCCTCCTAAGCATGCTAGCAGGTTTGGACAGCCCAACACATGGCCAAGTGTACTTAGCTGGCCAAGAAATCACCTCCTTAGATGAAGAGGCGCGCGCCGACATACGTAAGCAGCAAGTGGCCTTTATATTTCAAAATTTTCAACTATTACCCAGCCTAAATGCCAAGGAAAACGTGATGCTGCCGTTGGAGGTTAAGGGTGAAAAAAATGCCGACCAGCGAGCTGACGAATACCTGCGCCGGGTTGGTTTAGGAGAACGCGGCCATCACTACCCAAATCAGCTTTCTGGTGGCGAACAACAGCGCGTGGCCATTGCTCGCGCCTTTGCTGCTCAAGCACCTATTCTTTTTGCTGATGAACCCACTGGCAACCTAGATAGCGATACGGGTAATTATATAACGCAACTGCTTTTCGATCTCAATCATGAAACCAACACCACCTTGGTATTAGTTACCCATGACCCCAAACTAGCCGCGCGTTGTCAACGCACTTTGCGTTTGCAATCGGGCCGCATCATCGATAGTAGCCAAGGCTCCTTAGAGCAGCAAACCAGCGAATCTCACCGCCATGTTTAAATTAGCTGCACGCCTAGCGTGGCGTAACTGGCGCGGGGGGGAACTGCAACTGCTGTTAGTAGCCTTACTATTAGCCATCACCAGCTTGACTAGCATCAGTCTCTTTACGGCTCGAATACAGCAAGCCATGGTCGCCGAGGGGGCCTCTCTTTTAGCGGCAGACTTACGCCTAAATGGTAGTAGTCAGATAGACCCTAAATGGCAAGAAATGGCGGCCGATGCTGGCCTTAAGCAAGCTCAGGCGCACAGTTTTCAGGGCATGTTATTTAGTCAGCAGGCCATGCAATTGGCCGGCATCAAGGCGGTCAGCGATGGCTATCCATTAAAAGGAGAACTACTAGTTAGTCAGCAGGCTTTTGGCGCAGCCACCAGCATCAAGAATGGCCCCAAGATGGGTGAATTATGGTTAGATTCCCGCCTACTAGCCAGCCTAGACGTCAAACTTGGCGAACTAGTTGATGTCGGTGAAACTAGCCTCATCCTGACCCAAGTGCTAATTAGCGAGCCAGATCAAAGTAATGGTTTTGCCGGTTTTGCACCGCGAGCCATGATGCACTTAGATGACCTAGCCTCCACGCAAGCTGTGCAGACTGGTAGCCGGATTAGTCGCAGTTGGTTGCTTGGCGGCACTGGTGAGCAACTGCAAACCGTGCGCCGCCAAGTGACGCCTTTGCTGCTCAACGCCCAACGCTGGCAAACACCGGATGATGCCAACAATAATCTGCGCGACACCTTGGCCAGAGCAGAACAGTTCTTGCTACTGGCAGGCTCACTAACCGTGGTACTAGCCGGTGTCGCCTTGGTACTGTCGGCGCGACGGTACAGCCTACGCCAAGCTCGCCATGTGGCCCTACTCAAATGTTTGGGCCTCAAGCCACAACAGTTACGCTGGCTCTATCTAACACAAATGTTAATGTTAGCCCTAATCGCTATGTTGCTAAGCCTACCATTGGCCTGGCTGCTACATACCGGCTTACTGGCTCTGCTGGCAGACTATATCCAAGCACCTCCAGGGATCCCCGCACAGCCCTTTATACTCGGCGCGGTAACCGGCATCCTTTGCTTACTCACCTTTGTTATGCCTCCCATGCTTGGCCTAGCAAAAGTTGCTCCCGCCCAGGCATTACGTCAGTCCAGCGCCCGCAGCGCACAACCCACTAGTCATTGGCTTATTGGCTTTGTCACCATGTTGGTTTTGGTATATTGGCATAGCCAATCTTGGTTGATTACCTTGGGCTTAATCGCGTCGATGGCTGTGCTATTAGCATGTCTATGGCTATTAAGTCGCGCCATTCTATGGCTAGCCGGCCGCTTGCGCCAACACCTTGGCCAAGCAGGAAAGCTAGGTATTGCAAACTTGCAAAGGCGGCGGCGGCAAAATAGCCTGCAAATGATGATATTCGCTATGGCTTTGATGCTGCTATTCAGTTTACTGGGCGTTCGTAACTTCTTGTTGAGTGATTGGCAACAGCGCCTACAGAGTGACACACCCAATGTGTTTATGCTCAATATATTTGGTGAGCAACGTGAGCGCTTAGACAGCTTTGTCATCAACCAGGGTATTAACAACGAGGGGCTGAATTTCTACCCCATGACCCGTGGTCGACTAGTTTACCCCAGTCCAGAAGATCTCATTAAACGCACCGAAGGCAATCCAGGGCCTCGTCCAGATAGAGAACGAAACCTAACCTGGGCGCAACAATTGCCAGAGGGGAATACGTTAGTCGCCGGCTCTTGGTGGCAACCAACGGACACCGATCTGCAGGTGTCTATCGAACAGGATTACGCCCAACGTTATGACTGGAAACTCGGTGACATATTGATATATAACGTTGCCGGTACTGAGCATAGCGCCACCATAACCAGCCTGCGCAGTGTTGATTGGGGTGGTTTGCAGCCCAACTTTTTCTTGGTCTTTTCGCAGCCCTTAACAGAGCCATATAGCACGACCTATTTAGCAAGTATGTACGTTGCGGAAAGACAGCGCCCGCAACTTAGTGAATTATTGCGCCAATACCCAACCATCTCGATGATTGACGTTGACCAAATCCTCAAACAAGTACAAAAGGTCGTAGCTCAGCTGTCCTTGGCGGTAGAGAGCATACTGTTATTACTGCTTTTTGCTGGGGTATTGGTATTGGTAGCCAGCGTGCAAGCTAGCCGCGATGAACGGATGCACGAAAGTGCCATCTTGAGAACGCTGGGAGCGAGTAAAAGTCTCATCCAAAAATTATTGTTGGTGGAGTATGTCACCATGGGTGTCATAGCCGGCTTACTTGCTGGTGCTGGTGCCGAGACGCTACTAGGCATATTGCAAACCCAACTCTTTGAGCTACCCATGCAGTGGCACTGGGAACTATGGGTATTAGCGCCTGTAAGTGGTGCTTTCTTAATCGGTTTCACGGGTTGGTGGTTCAACCGTCGCGTCATGTCAGCACCACCTCTGCGAACCCTGCGCCAAGTATAAAACCGTATACACACAGCATCCAAACCCAACGGGTTGGCACCAAAGCCAACCCCCTACTGCCCCTACCTGCAGCCACGTAAATAGGTAAAATAGTGTACAATAACAACATTACTTTACTTGTTAACGACCTATGGTTGATTCAAACTCACTGCTCACCCGTATTTTCCCATTTCTAATTTGGGCACGGCAAATAACGCCTAGCAGTATACGTACGGATGCCTTGGCAGGTTTAACCGGTGCCATTATTGTTTTACCCCAGGGCGTGGCCTATGCTTTAATCGCTGGCATGCCACCGGAGTACGGCCTGTATGCGGCTATAGTACCAGCGATTATCGCTGCTCTTTTTGGCTCATCATGGCATCTCATATCGGGTCCTACTGCTGCCCTGTCTATTGTGGTCTTTACTACCATTAGCCCACTCGCCGAACCCGGTAGTGCACAGTTTATTGGTTTAGCCCTTACCCTCACCCTAATGGCTGGACTCTTTCAGTTGGGATTGGCCCTGGCGCGTATGGGCACTTTAGTGAACTTTGTATCCCATTCCGTGGTAGTGGGGTTCACCTCAGGTGCCGCCCTTGTCATCGCAACAAGTCAACTCAAAAATGTTCTCCACTTGCCGATCGCAAGTAGTGGTGATTTTTTGGGTAATTGGATCGCCCTTTATTACAACATTCTCTTTACTCATATGCCCAGTTTGATTGTGGGGGCCGCCACCTTAGCCACCGTCATCGGCATTAAACACTATCGCTGCTCTTGGCCAAATATGTTGATTGCCATGGCCGTAGGTAGCTTGGTTAGCGTAGGGCTAAAGAGCACCGGTTGGCAAGCAGCACAAGAGATCCAATTGGTCGGCACAATTCCAGCTAGCCTGCCGCCATTTTCCATACCACCAATTGACTCGCAGGTTATCCGTGACCTAGCGCCAGGTGCTATGGCATTAGGCCTATTGGGTTTAGTAGAAGCGGTTTCCATTGCCCGTTCTATTGCCACCCGTTCTGGGCAACGCATTCGCGGCAATCAAGAGTTTCGTGGCCAGGCTTTTTCCAATATCATCGGCAGTTTCATGTCCAGTTATGCGACGTCAGGTTCCTTTACTCGCACGGGCGTCAACTACGAATCAGGAGCTACCAGCCCTTTAGCCGCCATATTTGCCGCCCTAGCTTTAGCCATCATTATTTTGGTATTTGCGCCCTTGGCAGCCTACATTACGCTGCCCAGCATGGCCGCCATATTGTTGGTTGTTGCTTGGAATTTGATTGATTGGCAGCATATTGAAGTTATCTTTCGTGCCGGTCGCAATGAACACATGGTGTTTGTCGTGACCTTTTTTGCCACCTTATTCTTACCCATGGAATTTGCCATCTATTTGGGTGTATTACTATCTCTGGTGCTCTATCTGAGCCGCACTTCCAAGCCCGCACTGACCCCCATGGCAAGCAAAGAAAACTCCAATTTACTTATTGCTGCAGAGCGTTCTGCGTTACCAGAATGTGAGCAACTAAGGATCATTCGTATCGATGGCTCGTTATTTTTTGGGGCTGTTGATTATGTTCAAGCTCGCTTAATTGAAGCCAAACAGCGACACATTCTTATCATTGCCAGTGGCATCAACTTTATTGATCTCTCGGGCACAGAACTGCTCGCCCATGAGGCCAAGCGCTTACGAGCAGCTGGAGGCGGTTTGTACCTGTGCAATCTAAAGGGCAAGGTGATTAAACCGATTATTCGCAACGGCCATCTAAAAGCAATTGGCAAGACGAATATTTTTACCAACAAGTCCGTTGCACTGCAACGTTTACAAACACGTCTCGACGGTCATGTATGTGCCGGCTGCGAGCAACGACAACTGGCCTTTAGTCCGCCTATGCCAGCCATAGCCGAGGCTGAAGCTCAGCAGCAACAGGCACCATCGATAGCGGACCAACAAGACCACTAGATACTCCTCCTCTTTGCTTTTGTCAGCAGGCCACATTTGTTACAATGCCAGCCTTTGCCACTCGTAGCTGGAATCACCATGAGCCAAGAATCTGCCAACCAACAATGGGGCGGCCGCTTTAGCGAAGCCACCGATGCTTTTGTTGCCCGTTTTACCGCCTCCGTTGACTTTGACCAACGCATGTTCCGTCAGGATATCCAAGGCTCTGTAGCCCATGCCAAGATGCTATCTGCCATTGGCGTACTTAGCGATACTGAACGGGATGATATTATTCGCGGTCTTGAAGAAATCCGCATCGAAATCGAACGCGGCCAGTTTCAATGGTCAGTAACCCTGGAAGATGTTCACATGAATATCGAAGCAGCCCTGACCGCCAAAATCGGTATGGCAGGCAAAAAACTACACACCGGCCGCTCCCGTAATGATCAGGTGGCCACCGACATCCGCCTTTATTTGCGCGACGAAATCGATTTTATTTTAGGTGAAATTAGTCGCCTACAAAATGGTTTGATTGACCTGGCAGAAAAAGAAAATGCCACGATCATGCCTGGCTTCACCCACTTACAAACCGCACAACCGGTGACCTTCGGCCACCACCTGTTGGCCTGGAATGAAATGCTGCAGCGCGATTATGAACGCATGCTGGACTGTCGCAAGCGTATCAATATTCTACCGCTGGGTTCGGCCGCCTTAGCCGGCACGACCTACCCAATAGATCGTCACATGACAGCCGACCTGCTTGGCTTTGATCGACCATCTGAAAATTCATTGGACTCTGTCAGTGACCGCGACTTTGCCATTGAATTCTGCGCCGCCGCTAGCTTAGTGTTAACCCACCTGTCCCGTGCTTCAGAAGAACTGATTTTGTGGACCTCTGCGCAGTTCAATTTTATCAATCTACCAGATCGCTTCTGCACCGGCTCTTCCATCATGCCACAAAAGAAGAATCCAGATGTTCCAGAATTGGTGCGCGGCAAGACTGGCCGAGTTAATGGCAATCTCATTTCTTTATTGACCCTCATGAAAGGCCAACCCTTGGCCTACAATAAGGACAACCAAGAAGACAAAGAGCCCTTATTTGACACCATTGACACTGTCAAAGGCTGCGTACGAGCCTTCGCTGACATGGTGCCAGCTCTAGAACCAAAACGGGACAGTATGCGCAACGCCGCTCTCAAGGGTTTTGCTACCGCTACCGATTTAGCCGATTATTTGGTCCGTAAGGGCCTACCTTTTCGCGATGCTCACGAAGTTGTAGGCAAATCAGTTGCAGCGGGGATCGCCAGTGACCGAGATTTGAGCGAAATGAGTTTGACTGAACTACAGGTATTTAGCGACCTGATTAGTGAGGATGTGTTTGATGTATTAACCCTAGAAGGTTCTGTGCAAGCACGTAATCACATTGGTGGCACCGCGCCGGCACAAGTCCTGGCCGCCGCTCAACGAGCACGCAGCATTATCGCCGCACGCTAAGCTGTTAGCAGGGCCAAATATTGTTTTTGACCCTGCTGGTCGCTTTACCCATCGAGACTTGAGCAGTCCAGTTCTTCATCCGCAAAACGAGCTAATATGTGCCCCATGACATGGGCGAAGCTGGCTGCAGTTTCATCATCCTGAAACCATGTGCTGACCGCCTCATCAAACACAAAGCGCATACCTCCAGCAGGACTAGCCAACCATAACTGCAATAGTGGCGCCTGACGGCTCACCACTAATTGCACACCTGACTCACAGGTAATAGTCATCAAACCACCACTGGTAACATAGTCCAGGTCAGATTCAGCAGCATCCAAAATTTCCTCAAGATGCATCATTAGATTATCCAGTTGCGCATGATATTGGGCTTCATTCATAAGGTTTTTCCGCTTTTCATTAAGCGCCCTTCCCAGCGGGGCACACTAAACTATGAGAATTGGCCTATTATAGCCTGAACCCAAGCCTATGGGGTCGCCTATACTAACCCTTTGTGGGATAATTTGAGCATTATTAATTTTAACTAGTTGTTGTGGGTGTCCTGTGAAAAAGCTAGCTGCTGTCATCTTTCTTTGTCTTGGCCTAATGGCCTGCGGACAAACTGGCGCGCTCTACCTGCCTGATCAAGAAACTCCGCAACAAAACACCTAATATGGATAATTTTGAATATCGTGGCGACCAGCTGTTTGCTGAGGATGTGCCAGTTAGTGCTATTGCCAGCGAATTTGGCACCCCTACATACGTCTACTCACGTGACACCTTAGAGCGCAACTATCTAGCCTATGCCCAAGCGTTACGCGGTCAAAACCATCGTGTTTGCTACTCGGTCAAATCCAATTCAAACGTGGCTGTTTTGAACATTTTGGCACGTTTAGGTGCAGGTTTTGATATTGTATCTGTGGGCGAGCTGGAGCGTGTTTTGGCCGCTGGAGCTGATGCCAACAAAGTAGTTTTCTCTGGCGTAGGTAAGCAGGCCTTTGAGATGCGACGCGCCCTTGAAGTCGGTGTACATTGCTTCAATGTAGAATCAGAAGCAGAAATGGAACTGCTGCAAGAGGCGGCTGCCGGGTTGGGTAAACTGGCTCCCATTTCAATACGAATTAACCCAGACGTAGATGCCGGCACCCACCCATACATTTCTACCGGCTTGAAAGAAAACAAGTTTGGCATCGGCATCAAACAAGCGCTTGCTGCATACCAACGAGCGCAGCAATTACCGAATCTAGAAATCATCGGCGTGGACTGCCATATTGGCTCACAACTAACCGAGATAGATCCTTATCTGGATGCTATTGATCGTTTACTGGATTTAATTGATGAGCTATCAACGCACGGTATTACCATCAACCATCTTGATCTAGGAGGTGGCTTAGGTGTCAACTATGCCGATGAAGAGCCCTTGCCCATCACAGAATTTATTCAACGCATCCAAGCCCATATAGGGCAGCGCGAGATCAGCCTAATATTTGAACCAGGCCGCTCTATTAGCGCTAACGCTGGTATTATGTTGACTCAGGTGGAATACCTAAAAAACAACGAAGACAAGCACTTTGCTATTGTTGATGGCGCCATGAATGACCTCATCCGTCCTTCTCTATACGGTGCTTGGCAAGACATTATTCCTGCCGCTTTAAATACCCAGCGACAAAGCCAAGAATTTGACATTGTCGGGCCTATTTGTGAGAGTGGTGACTTCTTAGGGAAGCATCGCCAACTAGCGATAGCCGCTGGTGACATACTAGCCGTTTGTTCTGCTGGCGCCTACGGCTTTGGCATGGCTTCCAACTACAACACCCGTCCCCGAGCGGCTGAAGTGATGGTAGATGGCAACCAAGTTCACCTCATTGGTGCACGCGAAAAGCTGGCTGATCTATGGGCCCGCGAACAACTACTACCAAAGGACTAGAGCAATGCAGTTACGATTTGCAAAAATGCACGGCCTAGGTAATGATTTTATGGTCGTTGACATGATTACCCAGCGTAGCCGTCTCAACTCTGACCAAATTCGCCAGCTTAGTAATCGCAATACCGGCATTGGTTTTGACCAACTATTGCTGGTAGAAACTCCGCGCTCACCCGACGCTGATTTTCGCTATCGCATCTATAATGCTGACGGCAGTGAAGTCGAACACTGCGGTAATGGTGCTCGGTGTTTCGCTCTGTTTGTGCACAACCAGCGTTTAACCGGAAAGAGCAACATTGCCGTTGATACGGCTAACGGCCGCATCGTATTGCACATGCTTGATAACGGCCAAGTTCGCATAGACATGGGGGCGCCTACACTGACCCCAGCCGAAGTGCCCTTTGTTGCAGAGCAACAGGCCAGTAGCTATGACATTGAGCTCGACAACCAAACCTACTCCATAGGTGTTATTTCCATGGGCAACCCCCATGGCGTGTTATTAGTAGACGATATTGATCAGGCCCCCGTGGTCCAGCTCGGTAGCAAGCTCACCAAGCACGAGTGCTTTCCTCAACAAGCCAACATCGGCTTTATGCAAATTATTGATCGAAAGACTATCAATCTGCGGGTTTTTGAGCGCGGCGTGGGTGAAACACAAGCCTGTGGCACGGGCGCCTGCGCTGCTGTTGCCAGTGGCATTGAGCAAGGTTTACTTGACGCCGATGTGACTGTGCATTTACGTGGCGGTGATCTACGCATAGAATGGCAAGGAGAGAGCCAGCCACTATTTATGACCGGCCCCGCCACCCACGTTTATGAAGGACAGCTTCGCCTATGAGCCAGGCAGAATCCCCAAACACCGATGTAGCCGAAAACACCGCATTAAACAGCGATGACATATTGGCCTATCTGCGTGAACATCCCGAATTTCTCCAACAATACCCACAGGCTTTGGAGCACCAGCGGCTGGATCACGAATGTGGCGATGCCACTTCCTTGGTAGAGCGCCAAGTAAAAACGTTGCGCCAACGCATTCAAGACTATGCTGATAAGCTTTCGGAATTACTAAGCTCAGCACGTCGCAATGATGTGCAGTTTGAAAAAACTAAACGCCTGATTGTTGAACTAAGTGCCTGTGATACCCTGGCCGCTACGGCAGCTGCGCTGAATCATAGTTTTGTTAATGAGTTCCACGCCCACACTGTCCGCTTAATACTATTACAGGAACACGCTGAACAGCATGACAACCTGCTGCAAATTACCGACCCGATAGCGCAGCAACCCCTGCTATCGATGTTAGATGAAAAAGCTTGGGCCTTCTGCCATCAAGTCCCAGGCACTGCGTTAGCGGACCTGCTCGACAACACAGAAGAAACGATCCAGTCGTGTGCCATCTTGCCCGTACGTCGCCAGCAACAGACTATAGCCGTTATCATTGTTGCTAGTACTTCGGAGGACCATTACACCCAAGAGCTAGATACGCTATTTCTCAACCATGTCGCCGCCGTAAGCAGCAGCGTCATTGGCCGAATTTACGACGACTGATATGACTCGCCTTAGGATGCCTGCAACTTTTGCTCAGCCAGCGACCGATTTTGTCGACTATCTAAGACAAATCCGCTTTTACTCGGCCCATACCACAGCGGCCTATCAGCGCGACCTAACGAAATTAGCCATCTGTGCGGAGCAGCGTGGCCTGACAAGCTGGCAAGAAGTGCAAACCGATACCATCCGCCAAGCGCTGCAAGAGGTGCGTTTAGCGGGTTTGGGAGCCAGCAGTTGTCAGCGACTGCTATCTAGCTGGCGCAGCTTTTTTCAACACATACAGCGACAGGGCTTGCGCAAAAACAATCCTGTGGCTGGGGTGCAAGCCCCGAAGGCTGGAAAAAACCTGCCTAAGCACCTAGATACCGAACAAGTAAAGCAACTGCTAGATCAAGCTATCGACACCTCCGACCCCCTGCAAGTGCGCGATCAGGCCATGCTAGAGTTAACCTATTCAAGCGGCCTGCGTTTAGCTGAATTAGCCAGCTTACAGATCACCGACCTGGACCTTGCTGATCGCACTTTAAGAGTCACAGGCAAAGGTAACAAAACACGTCAGGTGCCGATGGGCAACAAAGCTTGCCAAGCCGTTAAATGCTGGTTAAAACAACGTCATTTACTGATTAAGCGCTCCACTCAGTGCTTATTTTTGAGCCAACACGGTCGCCCGATTTCTCCCCGCTCCATCCAATTGCGAATGCATAAGGCAGCCGCCAAACTTGGCCTGCAGTTGCACCCCCACATGCTGCGCCATAGTTTTGCTAGTCATATGCTTCAATCCAGCGGTGACCTGCGCGCTGTGCAGGAAATGCTAGGCCATGCTGATATTAGTACCACACAAGTTTATACGCACCTGGACTATCAACACCTGGCTCAGGTTTACGATCAGGCCCATCCTCGAGCACGCAAAAGAAGTAAAGATTCAACATGATTAAGGCCCTCACTTTTGACCTCGACGACACACTATGGGCGGTAGCTCCGGTGATCCAAGAAGCCAACTTAAAACTCTATAAGTGGCTCAAATCCCATGCACCGGCCTTTGTTAGTCATTACCAAATAGCCGACTTTACCCAACTGCGTGATGACATACTGCAACAACAACCTTTATTGATCCATGATATGAGTGGGTTGCGTTTAGCTTTATTGGAATTGGGCTTGAGTCGCTGTGGTTACGCGCCCAAACAGGCTGCTGCTATTGCTGCAGCCGGCTTCAAAGTCTACTTCGCCGCTCGTAACCAAGTCAATTTCTACCCCCATGCCATTAAACAGCTAGAGCTTCTCAATCAAGACTACACCCTAGGCGCCCTCAGCAATGGCAACGCTGACCTTAGCCTAGTGGGCCTAGACCATCTGTTTGATTTTGGCTTTAACGCCGCACAAGTTGGCATGTCTAAGCCTGCCCCCGACATGTTTCGTCAGGCTTTAGCGCATATGCAACTTAACGCACAGGCGGTCATTCATATTGGTGATCACCCAGAAGCCGATATACTCGGCGCACAAAATATGGGCATGCACACTATTTGGGTAAATATAGAGCAACAACCTTGGCCCCAAGATCAACCGCGTGCTTGTGCCGAAATCACACACCTTTCCCAATTAAGAGATGCCATTAAAGCGATACACAAGGAAACCTTGTCATGATAGTGGAACACCCTTTTGCGCAATATGTACGCATCCTCGGCAAGGGCAAACGAGGCACTCGTGATCTCACCCAACAAGAAGCTTTCGATGCCATGACCATGATCCTCTCGCGCCAAGTAGAGGCCGAACAGCTCGGGGCTTTCTTAATGCTACTGCGCCATAAGGAAGAAAGCCCAGCAGAGCTAGCCGGATTTGTGCAAGCGGTGCGCTCGCATAACGGTTTTGTTACCAACCCCATACCAACTATCACTGTTGACCTGGACTGGTCTACCTACGCAGGCAAAAAGCGTCATCAGGCTTGGTTTTTATTGGCCGCTCTATTAGTTGCTCAACAAGGCTTTACAGTATTTATGCACGGCGCTACCGGTCATACAGCGGGACGGGTATACAGTGAAGACCTGCTACTGGCGCTAGGCTTTTCAGCCGCTACTGATTGGCAAACTTGTGCACAGCAACTGGAACAGCGTAATTTTAGCTTTATGCGCCTTCAGCAACTTAGCCCAGAACTGGATCAGATGATCAATCTGCGCAACATACTGGGTTTACGCTCGCCAGTGCACACCCTAACCAGGCTGCTCAATCCAACGCAAGCTAAACACACTGTTGATGGCGTATTCCACCCAGCCTATGGCCCGCTGCACCAGCAAACAGCTAAATTGCTAAAACAGCCTCGAAGTTTGACCATCCGTGGTGATGGTGGAGAGGCTGAAATTAGGCCCGATACGGATTGCGACCTTCAGTGGGCTGACGAACAGCAACATAGTCGTCAGCCTTGGCCTCGGCTGCTGGAAAAACGCGCTGAATCCCCGCAGCAACTGTCGGCAAGCCACCTTCAGGCAATCTGGCAAGGCACAAGTCAAGACAGCTACGGCGAAGCGGCTATCATCAGTACCACGGCTGCCGTAATTTTGCTGCTCAAGCTGGTGAACGACCGTCAGCAAGCATTAACCATGGCACAGACATGGTGGCATCAAAGGTCACCATTTTTATAATATATTGTTATAACAAATCATTATCTTATTCCTTATTAAAATATCTTGTCCTTAGGTCGCATTTCGATTAGTATTCCACTGTTTTAAGCCTGTACAATAGGCTCGACCCCCTATTTGGACAGCCTAAGCTTATGAATAAAGTTATCTACCCAGGCACCTTTGACCCCATTACCAATGGCCATATGGACCTGATCGAACGTGCTTCACGTTTTTTTGACGAGGTGGTGGTCGCTGTAGCGGCAAGCCCCAAGAAAAAACCGTTATTGGAACTAGAAACAAGGGTTGAATTGACTCGAGTCATCACAAATTCTTTAGGTAACGTTAAAGTAATCGGGTTTAATGGCCTGCTAACAGATTTTTTGAAAAAGCAGAACGCCAACATCATTTTACGTGGTCTTCGTGCCGTCTCTGATTTTGAATATGAATTCCAGATGGCCAACATGAATCGCGTATTAGCACCAGATGTAGAAAGTATGTTTCTCACCCCTGCTGAGAAACATTCATTTATTTCTTCAACTCTAGTGCGGGAAGTCGCCATACTCAACGGTGATATTTCCAAATTTGTACACCCTGTCGTGGCCGAGGCCATGCGACAGCATTTAAGCGGCTAAAGCTTGGCCGCCAGATAATTGAAATAGAGGAACACGAAATGTCTCTAATTATCACCGACGACTGCATCAACTGTGACGTTTGTGAGCCCGAATGCCCCAATGAGGCCATCACACCGGGTGAGGAAATTTATGAAATTGACCCAAACAAATGCACTGAATGTGTAGGCCATTATGACGAGCCTCAATGTGTTGAAGTTTGCCCTGTTGACTGCATCCCTAAAGACCCTGATAACGTAGAGTCAGAGGATGATTTGATGGATAAATACATCCGCTTAACCGCCGCCTAAGCTACTCACTTTCAAACATTCATACCAGAGGATTAAGACTGACGTCTTAATCCTTTTTTGTTTGCCCACATTATTAGTCCCATTGATCTAAATGGCTATTTTTTAACATGGCGAAAGCGTATGCTGAAGATACCCACCTTATCTTGGAGTTCTATTATGGAAACGTCCCAGTTACAAAAGCTCTTATTGCAGCTACACCAAGAGCTTAGTGATCACCAGATAGACGATGCACAGGTACAAGCTCAGCTACAAATCCTATTAAAGGACATTGATAGGCAAATACACAATAAGGTAGAAGACGCCGCCGCAAATAGTCAACTTAGCGATCTCGCTATCGAGCTGGAGGCTGAGTTCCCTCGTCTTAGTAGCACTTTGCGAGAAGTAACAGACCAACTCAGCAAATTGGGCATCTAAGCTAGCGCTGACAGTGGCGGCAATATACCGTTGAGCGCTGCCCTAAACGCACTTCTTTTAGTGGCTCACCACAGCCACGGCAGGGTTTTCCCGTGCGCCCATATACCTGCAAGCGTTGTTTAAAATAACCCGGGTTGCCATCACTATCAACAAAGTTGCGCAGGGTCGTCCCACCTTGAGCAATAGCCTCAGCCAGCACTTGCTTGATGGCACACACCAATAGGGACAGCCGCTGCTTACTCACCCTACCTGCCTGGCGGTTGGGATTAATACCTGCCATGTACAAGGCCTCATTGGCGTAGATATTGCCAACTCCAACAACTTTTTTGCTGTCCATTATTAGCGTTTTTATGGGTTGCTTTTTGCCTCTACACGCCACTTGTAAAACATCCACATTGAAGGCATCAGTAAGTGGTTCTGGGCCTAAACTGGCTAAAAGTGGGTGTTGCTGTAAAGGGTAAGGCTGCCATAACAAGCTACCAAACCTTCGTGGATCACGATAGCGAACCAAGCAACCATCAAAGCATAAATCAAAGTGATCATGATAAGCCGGGGGCTCTGCTCGAGTGACAATGCGCATACTGCCGGTCATGCCTAGATGCCCTATCAGACCACCCTCATCAAAATGCATTAACACATATTTACCGCGCCGAGTTACCTCATGCAGAGTTTGCCCCACCACTAACTCATCAATATTATCCGCGATTGGCCAGCGTAAGCGGCCATCACGTACCACGACCTGCCGTAACACTTGGCCAGTAATATGCGGCGCAATGCCTGCACAGGTCGTTTCAACTTCGGGCAATTCAGGCATGGCAGCCTCCCATTAACGCATGTCCACGTCTTCTATTCGATTAAATTTTTGTTGCTTAACACACCCACTATTGTCAGCTAACGCATTGACAACACAACAAAAAGCTATAATGTTATAGGAACCCTCTCAACAATTAAAGGAACATGGCCTTGCTTAAATCTGTCAAAGTTTCAGATTACATGACCCGCAAGCTGATCACCTTCACTGAAGACATGGATCTTTTTGAAGCTATTCGCATTTTTAGTGAACAACAGGTGTCTGGCGCACCTGTCATCGACAAGCAGGACCGACTGGTCGGCATTATGTCCGAGGTCGACTGCTTACGCGGCATTTTAGATAAAACCTACCATGAGGAAGAGGTGGGTGGCACCGTAGGTGAGTTTATGACTCGCGAAGTAGATACCGTGGACACTAATACAGATATTATAGCTATAGCCGGACAATTCATTCACCGTGGTCGACGTCGTATACCCGTAGTTGATAATGGCACACTAGTCGGCCAAGTAAGTCGCAAGGATATTTTGCGCGCCGTCAATGATTTTGTATGTGGCACTTGACATGGCTGAGCTAGAAACAAAGTGACCACTTACTTCCAAAGATTTTTAATTGTCTTAATTCAGTTGTTATTTGATCCAATTTCACCCTAACTATGCTAACATTACAGGCCTTTGAAACGACCTGAATTATCCCATGTCACGGCTCCAAAACAAGCATATCATTGTTGCTATTAGCGGCGGTATCGCCGCCTACAAAAGCGCCGAACTTGTGCGCCTGCTGATTACCGCTGGCGCCCAGGTCGAAGTGGTCATGACCCGTGGTGCCACGGAATTTATTACACCTCTTACTCTGCAAGCCCTATCTGGTAACCCCGTTCATCAACATTTACTGGATTCCAGTGCCGAAGCGGGCATGGGGCATATTCAATTAGCTCGTTGGGCTGACAGCATCCTGATCGCCCCTTGCACAGCCCACGTCATAGCACGCTTAGCTCAAGGCCAAGCAGATGATCTGCTAGGTACTCTTTGTTTGGCGACTCAGGCCCCCGTATTGTTAGCCCCCGCCATGAATCAAGCCATGTGGGCTGACTCGACAACCCAAGCCAACGCTCAACTGCTCAGCGAACGAGGCTACACCCTACTTGGCCCTGCTATTGGTGAACAGGCCTGTGGTGACGTCGGCCCTGGCCGCATGCTAGAGCCCGCACAACTCGTTGAACACTTACAACAAAGCTTCAGCAGCCATGCCTTGCAAGGTCGCGAGGTCGTCATTACCGCCGGCCCCACCCGCGAAGCCATTGATCCAGTACGTTATCTAAGCAACCATAGTTCCGGCAAAATGGGTTATGCCTTGGCACAGGCTGCGGTAGAAGCTGGCGCTCGAGTTCACCTAATTAGCGGGCCAACCAATCTGGCCGTACCCGCCGATCTAAAATGCACACAAGTTGACAGCGCCCAAGAGATGCTTACCGCCTGCCAAGCTGCTTGCCAACATGCTGATCTATTTATAGCCAGTGCGGCCGTGGCCGACTATCGCCCCGCCCAAGCTGCTGACCAAAAGATGAAAAAATCAGCTCCCGATTCAAGCCTTCGTTTAGATCTAGTACAAAATCCTGACATCCTGGCCACCATTGCCCATGACTTTCCCGATATCACCTGCATCGGTTTTGCTGCCGAAACAGAAAAGTTACTTGCGCATGCTGAGGCCAAACTGCATCGCAAAAAGGTGTCCATGATCATTGCCAATGACGTGTCGGATACTGATATTGGCTTTAACAGTGACCACAACCAAGTACATCTGGTAACCGCCGATGGCGTCACCGCATTACCACGTTTAACCAAAGCCCAACTGGCTCGCCAGTTGATCGATAACATTGCTCAATTGGACCAATAACGGCATGTCTCAACTACCTCAACTTGAAGTGAAAATCATGGACGCCCGCTTGGGCGGTGAATGGCCAATGCCAGCTTATGCAACCCAAGGCTCAGCCGGCATGGACCTACGAGCCTGCATTAGCCAACCATTGGAACTCGAACCAGGTCAAACCGAGCTACTACCAACTGGTATGGCCATTCATATTGGCGACCCTAGCTTGTGCGCTATGTTACTGCCTCGCTCTGGGCTCGGCCACAAACACGGCGTTGTCTTAGGTAACTTGGTTGGGCTGATCGACTCAGATTACCAAGGCCAGCTAATGGTGTCCTGCTGGAACCGCGGCAATAGCCGTTTTATTGTGGAGCCCGGCGAGCGCATTGCACAAATGATATTGGTGCCTGTGGTACAGGCCGAACTCAACATTGTTGACGACTTTGATACCAGCGAGCGTGGTGCCGGTGGTTTTGGACATTCAGGACGCAAATAAAAGGACCTTATACATGGAAAGTTATCGTTACCCTTCACCGGCCATCGTGCCCGCCGAGATTTTTCGAGCCTATGACGTGCGAGGCATTGTCGATGAGCAACTAGATGAAGCGTTGCTCTATCACTTGGGCTTAGCCGTAGGCACACAGATCAGACGCTTAGGCGAAAACAGCGCCGCCGTCGGTGCCGACGGGCGCCTTTCCAGCCCCCGCCTTAGCCAAGCCTTGATGGCCGGCCTTGCCGACACAGGGTGCCATGTCATTCACATTGGTGCCGCGCCAACACCTGTGTTGTATTTTGCTGTTAAAACTCTAGCTACCAGCTCGGGCATCATGTTAACCGGCAGCCATAACCCCAGCAATTATAACGGCGCTAAAATAGTGGTCGGTGACCGCACCTTGGCCAATGACGACATTACCGATCTATATAATCTGATTGTCAAGCAAGACTATGTGCGCGGTATTGGCAGCATTACTGATCAAAGTGTTAACCAAACATACCAACAGATCATTACGGACGACATCAAGCTAGCTAAACCACTGAAGGTGGTACTGGATGCCGGCAATGGTATTGCTGGAGCCATCGCCCCACAGCTATTTCGGGCTCTGGGTTGCGACGTGATAGAGCTCTATTGCGAGGTTGATGGCAACTTCCCCAACCACCACCCAGACCCTGGTAAGCCCGCCAATCTGGTAGATCTAAAAGCCGCTGTTGCTGACCATCAAGCTGATCTGGGCCTGGCTTTTGACGGTGATGGCGACCGAGTTGGCATCATTACACCTCAACTAAATATGGTCTACCCAGACAAGCTACTCATGCTATTTGCCGAAGATGTTATCAGCCGCAACCCTGGCGCCCAGATTATCTATGATGTCAAGTGTACCCGCCTACTACAACCCTTTATTACCGACCTAGGTGGTACTGCCACCATGTGGAAAACCGGCCACTCCTTAATCAAAAGCAAAATGCAAACAAGCGGCGCCTTACTAGCCGGGGAAATGAGTGGCCATATATTCTTCAAAGAGCGCTGGTATGGCTTTGATGACGGCCTTTATAGCGCTGCCCGACTATGTGAAATTGTGGCGGCTAGCGAACTAGATGCTGACGCCTTATTTGCTCGCTTTCCGGAAGACAAGAGCACACCAGAAATTAATATTGCCGTTTCTGAAAGTGACAAATTCGATATCGTTAGACGTTTGCAAAACTGGCCTTATGATGATGGCGAAGTGTCCACCATCGACGGCCTACGTGTCGATTTTTCCGACGGCTGGGGCTTGGTCAGAGCATCCAACACCACACCCTTGCTGGTATTGCGTTTTGAAGGCGAAAATGATGCCGCTTTGGCACGTATTCGCAACCAATTCCAACAACATTTACACACGGTGAATAGCAACCTAAACATTGCGGAATAAAATATGGCATTAGATAGAGAAGCGGCCATGAATGTGGCCCAGGTATTGAGTGAAGCGCTACCTTACATTCAGCGTTATATTGGTAAAACCATCGTCGTAAAGTACGGTGGCAACGCCATGATCGATGAAGACCTTAAGCAAAGTTTTGCCCGCGATGTGGTAATGATGAAGCTTGTGGGCATGAATCCCGTCGTGGTACATGGCGGAGGGCCGCAAATTGGCGACCTACTTAAGCGCCTGAATATCGAATCTCATTTTGTTAATGGCATGCGTGTTACCGATACGCAGACCATGGATGTGGTAGAAATGGTATTGGGTGGTTCCGTCAACAAGGAAATCGTCAACTTGATTAACCAAAATGGTGGTAAGGCTATCGGCCTCACCGGCAAGGATGGCAAGCTGATTCAAGCCAAAAAACTCAAGGTCACCCATAAGAGCCCAGAAATGGAAGCCTCGGAAATCATCGATATTGGCCATGTGGGCGAAGTAGAAAGCGTCAACATTGATGTCATTAACATGTTATGTGCAAGCGACTTTATTCCCGTCATCGCACCGGTTGGCGTGGACGAGAAGGGCCATGCCTACAACATCAATGCGGACCTAGTTGCTGGCAAAGTCTCTGAGGTATTGAAAGCCGAAAAGCTCATGCTACTGACTAATATTGCCGGTCTGCTAGACAAGCAAGGCAACCTGCTTACAGGCCTTTCGACCCAACAGGTTGATGACCTGATTGCCGATGGCACCATCTATGGAGGCATGTTACCAAAGATTAGTTGTGCTCTAGATGCCGTCAAGGCGGGCGTTAAGCGCGCCCACATTATTGACGGCCGAGTCGCCCACGCCACCTTGCTAGAGGTGTTCACCGATACTGGTGTAGGCACTCTGATAACCAATCCAGAAAGCGAGTAGAGCATAATAATATGACCGAAGCTAAAATTTCTCGGCGTGAACAAATTTTGCATACCTTGATGCAAATGTTAGAACAGCAGTCTCTAAGCCGCATCACCACAGCCGCCTTGGCTCGTGAAGTAGGCGTATCAGAAGCCGCCTTATACCGGCATTTTGCCAGCAAGGCCAAGATGTTTGAGGGCTTAATCGACTTTATCGAAGACACCTTGTTCACACGCACCAATGTTATTCAGCAACAATCATTGCCAGCTGTAGCTAAGTGCCAACAAATGCTAACTCTGCTGCTCACTCTAGTGGAACGCAACCCCGGTCTATGTCGCTTGCTAACCGGTGAAGCTTTACTAGGGGAAAAAGAGCGCCTAGGGGGCCGGATCAATCAATTGTTTGATAAATTAGAGACTCAACTAAAACAGGTATTGCGTGAAGCGGAAATGCGAGAAGGACTGCGTACTAGTGATACGCCTAGTACCTGCGCCAATTTGTTGATGGCCGCAGCTGAAGGCCGCATTCGCCAGTTTAGCCGGAGTGGTTTTCGGCACCAGCCCACAGCCGCATGGGATGATCAGTGGCAGCTACTCAGTGCACAGTTAATGCGCTAGACACCAAATGGAACAAAACAACCAATGTCAGCCGCCCATGACGGGGCCATTTTCAGGCCCTGCATGGATTTAAACGCCGTAGGCTTCTCGGTAGGCCATCATGGCATCAATCTCGCTGTGCCTATCGCCTTGTTCCTGCAAGTAGGCCAACAAATCATCAAAACTAATGATACTTACAACCGGCATGTTGTAATCCCGCTCCACCTCTTGAATGGCTGATAGCTCACCCTGACCTTTTTCCATGCGATTGACGGCAATCAGGGTGCCGGCAGGATTGGCGCCAGCTCCTTCGATGAGCGCCATCACTTCGCGAATAGCAGTGCCCGCTGTAATTACATCATCAATAATAATGACGTCACCTTTAAGCTCAGCCCCAACTAGATTGCCACCTTCGCCATGGGTTTTAGCTTCTTTACGATTGAACACGTAAGGAACATCACGCTGATGATGCTCATACAGGGCAACCGCTGTGGTGGTCGCCAAAGGGATGCCTTTATATGCAGGGCCAAGTAGCACGTCACACGGCAAATTGGCATCTTGCAACGCCTGAGCGTAATAACGCCCCAATCGCGCTAGCGCTTGCCCCGTATTAAATAAGCCCGCGTTAAAAAAATAGGGACTTACACGGCCACTTTTAAGGGTAAACTCACCAAATTTCAAGACCCCTCGCGCCAAAGCAAATTCAATAAACTCCCGTTGATAACCCTGCATGATGCCCCCATTAATAGATGTACGAAAAAACGGTGCCTAGTATACACCAAGAGGCAAAAAAATTAGTCAAAATCCTCTCTATCAGCGACAGGAATGTGGGCCTAGGTTTCACAGCATGCTATAATTATGCGAAATAATAATGACAATCACAATTCATGCCTTTGGCTGTAAATAATTACCGACATCGCGTGAGCGACGAATAGATTTTTATCAAATGCGAATCATTACTTTAAATGTTGAAGGCTTGCGCGAAGCAGCCGAACGTGGTTTCTTCCAATGGATGGAACAACAGGATGCCGACGTGGTATGCCTGCAGGACTTGCGTGAAAAAGACTACCAACTGGATGAAGCTCAATTTCGCCCAGATGGTTGGCACGCTTATTTCTTTGACGCCTTTGAAGATGGCTATAGTGGCACAGCCCTATACTGCCGCCATCAGCCCAAAGCCATTATGACCGGCATGGGCTTCCCTGGTTGTGACTTTGAGGGCCGCTTTATTCAAGCTGATTTTGAAAAAATTAGCGTGGCCTCGATGTTTGTTCCTTCCGGTTTGGGCAGTGAAGAAAAACAAGACGCCAAAAACGAATTTATGGACCAATTCAATGCCCACCTGCGCAAAACGCTGCGCAAGCGTCGTGATTTTATTTTCTGCGGCACCTTGAATACGGCCCATAAACCAGAAGACCTATCCGGCTGGTACGTCAACCAGAAAAACTCTGGCTTCCTGCCAGAGGAACGTGAAGTCTTGGATGAGATTTTTTACCAACTAGATTATTGTGATGCTTTCCGTCAGGTCAACCAAAACGAACGTCAGTTTACCTGGTGGCCTAACTACAATCGTGCCTATAAGCTCAATGAAGGTGCGCGGCTTGATTATCAAATCACCACGCCAGGCCTGCGTCGGTACGTGCGTAATGCCAGGATCTACCGAGAAGAGCGCTTTAGTGATCATGCGCCATTAATTATCGACTACAGTTGCGATTTATAAAGCAGCCTTGACTAAAAAGAGGTCAGATAGCTTTATCCGGCCTCTTTATCTCACTCTACCTAGCCCTTCAAGGCTGCCGTTTGCAGCTCACACAGTTCAGCAATACCCTTGTTAGCTAAAGCCAGCATGGCGTTCATCTGTTCCTGCGTATAGGGAGCGCCCTCGGCCGTGCCTTGTACTTCAATAAAGCCACCATCACGGGTCATGACCACATTCATATCTGTTTCGGCACTAGAGTCTTCGTCGTAATCCAGGTCCAGAACAGCTTCATCCTTGTAGATACCTACAGAAATAGCCGCAATTTGGCGCTTTAAGGGATTGCCCTTCATGGCCCCATTTTTGTCTTTTTTCAACTCATTAATAGCATCAACCATGGCGATATAAGCACCGGTAATAGACGCCGTGCGCGTGCCTCCATCAGCCTGAATGACATCGCAGTCGAGGGTAATGGTATTTTCACCCAACTTGTTCAAATCCAAAGCGGCACGCAAAGAGCGGCCGATGAGGCGTTGGATTTCCAGAGTGCGCCCGCCTTGCTTACCACGGGACGCCTCGCGCCCCATGCGTGAACCTGTAGAACGTGGCAACATGCCGTATTCAGCTGTGAGCCAGCCACTGCCAGAACCGCGTAAAAAACGTGGTACACCGCGCTCGACGCTAGCGGTACACAACACCTTGGTATCGCCAAACTCGACCAATACGGAACCCTCCGCGTGCTTGGTATAATGACGAGTAATGGTCACTGAGCGCAACTGATCGGTAGCACGGCCGCTAGGGCGTTGAAAGTCTAATTTTAGATTTTTCAGCTGATCGGAAAGCGTGGTGGTCATAGTATTCCTTATAAAACATGGCTAAGCGAACTGTCATAGGACGGTCATACAGGATAGAATGACGCCTTAAGAGCCCTTTAAAACCCCTATTTTAATCGAGTTGATGAAGAATGACACGTAGCATGACCGCTTTTGCTCGCCAAGAGCAAGTATTGGACACCGGCACCCTCAGTTGGGAGATCCGTTCCGTCAACCAGCGCTATCTGGATCCCCATTTACGCTTGCCAGACCAATTCCGCGCACTGGAACCAAAACTACGTGACCAGCTACGCAATAATCTAACTCGAGGAAAGATTGAATGCCACCTACGTTGGCACCCTGCTGAGCAAGACAGCCAGCTAGAGGTCAATGCCGCCCTTGTACAACAGCTCAATGACGCCACCAATCAAATCAATGCCATCGTTGGACCCACACACCAATATAGCGCCCTTGAGATATTGCAATGGCCAGGAGTACTAGGCCAACAAAGCTTGGATCTGGCCGACCTACAGCAGTCCGCCTTAAGCCTGTTTAAAAGTAGCCTAAAAGAGCTCATTGAGCACCGTGAACGTGAGGGTCTAGCTCTAAAAGATTTGATAGAACAACGGCTTACTGCCATACAGGGTATAGTTGTAGAGGTGCAGCAACAACTGCCAAGCATCTTATCCAAACAGCGCCAAAACCTGCATGACAAACTCATGGAGTTGAGTGCCGAACTGGATCCACAGCGACTCGAGCAAGAAATGGTGATACTAGCCAATAAGGCTGACGTGGCCGAAGAGTTGGATCGCTTGCAAACCCATGTGCAGGAAGTGCGCCGTACCTTGTTACAAAAGCAAGCCATCGGCCGTCGCTTAGATTTTCTTATGCAGGAGCTAAACCGTGAGGCTAATACCCTGTCATCCAAGTCTATCGTGGCCGAAACCACTCTCAATGCTGTGGAGTTGAAGGTACTTATTGAACAAATGCGTGAGCAGATTCAAAATATAGAGTAATGACCAGCAACGCCCACCAACAAACTACAGACGCCATAAACAATAGCGACTAAAATCAACTGCAAAGGCTAGGCCTTCTTATCGTATTGGCTCATATACAAGCTTATATTCTTAATATTGCTAGGAACTGCAATATGGCCAACTGCCAGTTACTACGACAATGCCAAAAAGCCCAAGCCTTGCTTGGGCTAAACAAGTCTCGACAGATATCGAATTTATGTAAATGGCCAAGGCAACTTGAACATTTCCTGTAGCAAACCGCCAGGGAAGTCTCGATTAAGTGCGCCTGCGATGATAAGCAAAATGGTTAATGACATAACAGTCAGTGCACTAGAACGGTACCAACTTAAACCAGCACGCAGACGAAAGAACACCAACATAAACACAGTAAGAGCAATGATAAACCCGGTAATCAAGGTGCCTGCTAACAGACCGATAAACCAAGCTAGGGTAGCCCACATAGTGCGAGTAGCATTCAAATCCTCTCCGCGCTCAGTATCAGCAAAGATAGACGCCGTCTCTGGCAACATACGCATACGTAACAACAGTACCGCACCAAAGAACAAGGTAATACATGCCATAGTGACGGGAAATACCTTATCAATAATAATATTGATCGCTATGACCTGCTGCAAATAAAGGGCTCCAAAAGCCATCAACATAAGCGTAAAGATCATTGGCCCTCGCTTGCTACCCGTGCTCTGTTCAGCCGCAACACTGCTTAACTTAAACTTATTTTTGGCCCCAAAATAAACGGACACCACAATGATAACCAAGAGGATAATTCCCGTAGTGGATATCAGATAATCCATTAATCCTTCCATGCCTTTCAGCTTCAGGCGTACATTTGCTATCTGGGTTACCTGATAAGTATAAACTTCAGCCTGATCTGCCAACACAAAACCAATCAAGAAAGCGGGTCGAGGCCACTCAAAACGACGCATATATAAGCCCAGAATACCAACACCAATTAAGGCAACCAGGTCCCAAGGGGTTTGTTTAGACTGGAACGCTGCAAAGGCAATCATCATAAACAAAAACGGCGCTAACGTGGGGAAAGGGATGGCAGTGAGGCGGGCAATGCCACCTGATAGGAAGATGCATAAACCAGCACCCACCACATTCGCCAAAGCCAAGGACCAAACGATGGTGTAGGTGATGTCTAAATCATTGGTAATCATCTGTGGGCCGGCTTCGTAACCCAACAAAATCAGCCCTCCTATAAATACCGCCATGGAGCCCGAACCAGGGATGCCAAATAACAAAGTAGGCACTAAGCCGCCACCTTCTTTAGCGTTATTGGAACTCTCGGGGCCAATCACACCACGTATATCACCCTTACCAAAATCACTGGTGTCTTTAACAGTCTGAACCGTATGTCCATAAGCGATCCAATCCACTACAGAGCCACCCAGACCGGGTATAACACCAATCACCACGCCTAAAAATGAGCAACGCAAAGATAGCCACTTGTTCAACCACCAATCTTGCATACCCTGACGCCAGCCATTACCTAGCACAGCACCTTTGGCAATAGGCTTATCCTGACGCAGCAGGGTAATGATTTCAGGAATGGCAAAGATACCCAAACCAACGATCACTAGGGCCAAGCCATCCTGCAAATACCAGGTCTCCATATCCATACGCGGGGAACCCTGCGCTGGCGCTTCACCAATAGCACCAATCATCATACCTAGGCCGGCTGCAATCAGGCCTTTTAACAAACTAGTGCCTGCCAGCACGCCCACCATGGACAAGCCAAAGAGAGTCAATAACAATAATTCGGGAATACCGAATGCCAGTACGATGGGACGGGCAATCAATACAAATACGGTTAGGATAGCGGCACCGAACAAGCCGCCAAACAAAGAAGACGTAAAGGCGGCCGATAAGGCGCGTGCCGCTTGGCCTTTTTTCGCTAATGGAAAACCATCTAATACAGTTGCCTGAGACGCTGAGGATCCTGGAATGCCCATTAACACCGAAGCAAAGGTATCGGAAGTAGGTATTACTGCCACCAGGCCCACCATCAATGCCAAACCGGCAACAGGGTCCATGCCATAAATAAATGGCAACAACATACTTAAGCCAGCAATGCCGCCTAATCCCGGGAATACACCAATGGACAAGCCAAGCACCACACCTATAACCAGATACATCAGGTTTTCGGGTGCCAAAATTAACGAAAAAGCATCACCCAAGGCGGGTAAGGCCGTGGCAAAGAAATCCATCTAAATATCTCTTAATATAAAAAAGCACCCGCTAATAACACATAGGGCTCAATCGACCCATTACTGGTGCTTTTGGAAAGAATTCATGAAGGGACTGCTGTCCCCTCGACTAGGTCAGAAGTGACTTATAGTTCAACGCCGTAGCGGTCTTTCAGCCAGCCCTTAATATAATCTAGAGCAGTTTGATCAACCTCAGTACCGCGCTTTTTAAATGCTTCAGCTGTGGCACCTGTAGCTTGTGGGTACATACCTAGACGCTTCTTGGAGGCTTCAGCAAAATCAGCTTTCTGGGTAGCCGCTTTAAAGGCATTAGAATAGGTATCGATCATTTCTTGAGAAGCACCTTTAGGCAAGAACACCATCTTCTGGGCTGGGAAGCCAGCGATAAAAAAGGCTTTCCAGGCTTCCCAAGCAGTGCCGAAAGGTTCTTTACCGTGTACTTGAGTATAAACTTCCTTGAAAGTAGGCATGTCCGGGAAAGTTGGGTCACGGACGATGTTGCCCTGCTCATCTAAAGCGCCCCAGCTCATCATAGGTACGGCTTTACCTTCATTAACCAGTGGCATCACCTTGGACAAGTAAGCAGAAGAAGTCTGGTAATCAATGTTGGCTTCGCCGCGTTCGAACATCAAACGGCCATCGCCACGGCCTTTTAGACCAAATACTGGCTCAACTTGCATACCCAATAGTTCAAAGGCCAGTAGTGGTACTAGGTCCAACTTGGTGGCACCTTGAGAACCGTAGATAAACTGTTCGTTGAGCAGGGACTTAGGGTCAGCATTGTACTTAGCGCCTAGATCCGCTGGCAGATAAGCAACACCACCAGTGGAACTTGCCAAGACGACATTCCAATCAGCGTAATCATACTTAACACGTGGATCACCTAATAGGTATGGGAATTGGGTAGAACCAGAGGACGCAAACAGCGTCAAGCCATCAGCGTCGACACGACCAGATGAAAAGTGGTTAGCGCCCTTAGTAGAACCTGCACCAGGCATGTTCTTTACAACTACCGCAGGCTTACCTGGCAACTGTTCGGCCAATCGTGGAGCGTAGAATCGCGCCCACTTATCTGTACCACCACCTTCTTTGAAGGGTACGATCAAGGTTACAGTTTCACCACTGAAGTCCACAGCAGCTTGAGCAGAAGCACCGGAAAGACCTAGGGACAAACCTATAGCCGCAGCCCCAGCCGCTTGCATGACGCTGCGGCGATTAAATTTCTTAGACCATTGCATGTTAATTCCTCTTATTATGCACTTAGTTAAACAGGCACAGTTTTTGTTTGCAATACGGGCAATATGTGCCATAGGTCGTGCAGTATGGGAAGTAAACCTTACAACTTGCTTTCATTTTGTAAGATTGATGCAACGCTTGATTAGGTTCTGTTTTGAAAGGTATTTGTAAGCTATGCACACTAAACTTACGACAATCAGGAGGTGCCTCTTATGCAAAGTAAACCACACTTAACTACCCAACAGGCCGTCGCTCACTTGGCTAAATGCAGTAACCACGGTCGCGGGCGTAAAGCAGAAAAAACTAATAAACAGCGCCCTTTCCAGGCTCTATTAAAACAACAGTCCTGTGTCCCGCTATGCAGCCCAGCCGTTTTGGGTTATAACTAGTGCATAATAAATATAAGGTTTTATTAGATGCGTGTATTGGTCGTTGAAGACAATCTGGACCTTGCCGGTAGCATTGTCACCTCCATTGAACAAATGCAACATGCTGTCGACACTATCGATAATGGCGTGCAAGCTGAGCAAATGTTGCGCAGCGAGCCTTATGATTTGGTTGTCCTAGACCTCAATCTACCTGGGCAGGATGGTCTGCAGGTACTAAAAAACATCCGCCAACAGGGTATTGAGCTACCTGTATTAATTCTTACGGCAAGGGCCGATACCGATTCTCGCGTCAAAGGTCTAGACCTAGGCGCTGACGATTACCTCACCAAACCTTTTCATTTAGCCGAGTTGGATGCCCGGGTCCGCGCCCTGCTGCGCCGCCATATGGCCACCAGCAGCCCCATCATACGACTTGGTGAACTAAACTTTGATACTAGCTCCAAACAAGCTTGGCACAACAATGAGGAGCTTGATCTAACCAAACGCGAACGCGGTGTCTTGGAGATACTCATTGCCAATCGCAACAAAGTCTTATCCAAACGCCAAATAGTCGACCATCTGTTCAGTTTTCACCAAGATGTCAGCGAAAGCGCAGTTGAAATATACGTACATCGCCTGCGCAAGAAGCTCAGCATTCCAAACATTGCCATTAAAACCGTACGTGGACTAGGGTATAGCCTTGCTGTGGATTAATCTTGTACGCAGCAGCCTACGTAATCGTGTATTAGCTTGGTTAATTGTCCCTTTATTGAGCATTTCCGCCATCATGTTGGCCGAAGTCTACTATTCTGCGGCACATAGTACCGGTGAAATTCAGGATCAAATGCTGGTTTCACAAGCCATAGGCATTGCCGAGCAAGCTGCCAGTACTGGCGGTGATCTCTATCATTTGGAAGTCATCCAGCGCACCAGCGGTAAAACCGTATTTTACAAATCCATCGGCCCTCAAAACAGCTATATGGCTGGTTTTGGATTTCTGCCTTTACCTATTGAAGGCACTGAGCTCATCACCGACGTCCCGCATTTCTATAATGCAACCTACCGAGACAAAAGTGTACGCATGGTCGCCATTAAAAGCCTCATCCAAGCCAGAGAAGTGAATGGCTATGCTTATACCTACGTAGGGCAATTTACCGCAGCAAGGGAAAACCTTATCTGGCAACAAGTCATGAACTCCTCTGTGCGCCTAGGCATATTCATCGTTATTGCCAGTATCTTTGCCTGGCTAGCCGTTGCCCAAGGTCTGCGGCCACTTGCACGGTTACAAGAATCCATTACGCGTCGCTCATTCGATGACATGCGCCCCATTCAGGTGGATGTACCCAAAGAAGTGGATGAAGTGGTCTCAGAGCTTAATAATCTCTTGGTGCGCTTGGAAAACAGCGTGCACAGTAACAAGCGGTTTATCTCCAATGCTTCCCATCAACTGCGTACGCCTGTCGCCAGCTTGATGGCACAGACGGAATTATTATTACGAGAATCTTCCCCCCAAGCTCAGGCCAGTCAGTTAGCCAACATAAACGCTCGCGCTAATCAGATGTCACGTTTCATCAACCAGTTGCTAACCCTCATGCGCGCCGATGCCAGCGATCAGCTTATACTAGAACAACGAGACCTAGTAGCTGATATTGGGCAAATCTGTTTGGACTGGTATAACGACCACCCTCAAGCCAATATCGAGCTACGCTTTGAAACCCATTATAACGGCCTGTCGGTGATGGCTAATCATACCCTTCTGGTTGAGGTCGTAAACAATCTGCTGGACAACGCCAACCGCTACTGCCCGACAGGTAGCCACTTAATCGTATGCCTTGCTCGCTACCTACATACCGCTATTATCATGCTAGACGATGATGGTCCGGGTATTCCTCTAGCGGATCGTGAACGGGTTTTAGAACGTTTCTGTCGTTTACAGGAAGACAATGATGGTACTGGCTTGGGTTTAGCCATCGCCAAAGAAGTTGCTCTGCGCCACAGCGGTGACCTAGAATTAGTCGATAGTAAACATGGCGCTGGTCTTGGCATCCGCCTGCGACTACCTATCGTCGAAACGAACACAATCAAGAACTAAACATTTCATACTTGTAAGCTTTCTGAAAGTTTACCTGCATAAACTGCTTGGCTATTAGTCACAATAGCCTTTAAATATTATGCAAACAGCCATCCCTTGTACCTTTATGCGCGGCGGCACCTCCCGGGGCCTGTATTTTGTTGCCAGTGATTTACCCACCGATACAACAACCCGCGACCGAGTCATTCTTGAGTTATATGGTAACGATGGCGATGCCCAGATTTCGGGTGTTGGCGGTGATAATAGTGTGATGAATAAGGTTGCCATTGTATCCGTGTCCACTAGTGCTGACGCTGACATCGACTATCGCTTTGGTCAGGTCAATCCTGCTCTAGGCTCGGTCGACACGGGTCCTACCTGTGGCAACATGCTTGCTGGAGTAGGGCCTTTTGCTTTAGAAAGAGGCTTAGTACCAGCCAACCTTGGCAAGACCTGCATCCGTATTCGGGACCTCAACACCGGGGCTCTAGCAAAGGTTGAAGTGCAAACTCCCGATGCCAAGGTAGAATATGACGGCGATACCCATCTAGGAGGCCTAGTCGAAGCCGCCGCTCCTATTGGAGTGACGTTCCTGAGTCTAGTTGGTAATAAAACCGGTTACATGCTACCCACTGGTAATCCCCAGGATATCATTGACGGCGTGCCAGTTAGCCTAATCGATATTGCCATGCCAATGGTGCTGTTTAAGGCTGCAGATTTAGGCCTACAAGGTAATGAAACTCCCCTGCAACTAAATCAACAAACGGCTCTTCTAGAACGGTTAGAACAGATCCGTTTACAAGCTTCGAACCTGATGGGCCTTGGTGATGCACGGGGTAAAGTTATTCCTAAAATGGCCATACTCTCGCCACCCAAGGATGGCGGCAGCATTTGCTCTCGCTATTTTGTCCCCAAAAAATGTCACCCTGCCCATGCCGTCTCCGGTGCCTTTTGTGTCACCAGTGCTAGCCTGGTACCCGGCACCATCGCCCATGAAGTATGCCAAACGGATACCGACTTACCGGATTTGCTCATTCTAGAACACCCCAGTGGCAAAATAGAAGTCCGCTTAGATGCCAGTATTGATGAGCACGGGGTGACTATTCACAGTGCCGGCTTATTACGTACAGCCAAGCGCATCATGAGTGGCTTGGTCTATGTCTCAGACAAAATTTGGCAACGCTAACCAAGGTTGCACTCATTAACTTAAGTCTTGAGGGGACTCCGCAAGCCCTCTCCGTAGGCTGTGTATCACTAGGCATGCTCGATCAATACACCTCAAACCGCATCGTTTTGAGCTTAAGAACTCGATCAAGGCGTGTAGCCCTTAGGGGATCCCAACAGATAAGCATTCAGCTTGAAAATCACTGGAGTGCCATTCGTGTCGACCAAATAACAAAGAAACTAGCCAAACAAACCAATGTAGAAAGGTTGCACGTAGGTTTTGAAGGCTGTGGATATGACTTGAATGATGCTCGCGAGGCGTTATCAAACAAGCTGCGTTTTTAAGTGCACATTACATCCGCAAATTCTTCAGCTTTCTGCTTCGCTAATTGAATAAACGAATCAACTGTTTCCGCATTGCCCTGTTTACGATACGTAATATACAACTCTATCTGCTTTCTACCAGAATCATACGGCACAAATTTAAGGCCACCTGGAGAAATCTGTTTCACCCACGCTGGCACCAAGCCAACGCCCAAATTATGTCCCACAAATTGCATAAGCGTTGATTTGTCGATTACCTCACAGACCACATTTGGCTGCTTATCAAGCTTCTGAAAAGAGCTCCACAAAACTGGGTAGCGCAATCTAGTCCATAGGGGCAAAGCACCCCTAACCTGCCACATTATCTTTCACCTTCCTAGGCGCGCTCGCTGTAACACCGTAGGGGTGAGTAAAATTGCCATTCTCATTTATGGCGAAAGGTGCCTGCCCCCATGCCTTGTGCATAAGGAACCGAGTCATCTAGCAAGAAACACTCTACCAGAAAAAACTATTTTGCTTTTCTGCCAATTTGCTTATATAAATAGATGAACCAAGGAAGATAGCAAGGAGATATCATGCACCCAATTATCGTGTATTTGGCTGTAGGTACTTTAGTAAGCGCCATAGCAGCCACACAATGGGTACTATTTTGGTGGCTAACAGCCCTGCTACTGGTTTTACTAATTACGGCTATCGTCGACGCATCACAAAGCAAACAAACTATCCGCCGCAACTTTCCTTTAATAGGGCGAGTGCGCTGGTACATAGAAGCCATGCGCCCCTTTATTCGCCAATACTTGATTGAATCTGACATTGATGGTGCTCCCATCAATCGCATGTTTCGCAGCGTGGTTTACCAGCGCGCCAAAGGCGACCGAGACAGCGTGCCTTTTGGCACCAAGGTTGATGTTTACCGGGATGGTTATGAATGGATTAGCCACTCCCTAAACGCTAACAATATTAATGCACTGAATACCGATATGCGGGTCACTATTGGTGGACCTGATTGCCAGCAACCCTACGCCGCTAGCATATTCAATATCTCAGCCATGAGCTTTGGCTCCCTTAGCGCCAACGCCATCGAAGCGCTCAATGCCGGGGCCGCCAAGGGCGGCTTTTACCATAATACGGGTGAAGGCGGCATTAGCCCCTATCACCTTAAGCACGGCGCTGACTTAGTTTGGCAAATAGGTACCGGTTATTTTGGTTGTCGTGACGAAGATGGCTTCTTTAATCCATTGATGTTTGAGGACAAAGCTCACCATAGCGCTGTGAAGATGATTGAGATTAAATTATCCCAAGGCGCAAAACCTGGTCACGGCGGCATTCTACCTGCGGAAAAAAATAGCGCGGAAATTGCCGCTATACGCCATGTACCAGCCCACACTCAAGTTGATTCGCCACCAACTCACAGTGCCTTTAGCACACCCATAGAATTGTTGCATTTTATACAGCAGCTACGCCAACTCTCAGGTGGCAAGCCCATTGGCTTCAAACTATGTATTGGTCGAGAAAGTGAGTTTGTTAGCATCTGTAAAGCCATGATTGACACGGGCATTGTGCCCGATTTTATTACCGTCGACGGTGGTGAGGGTGGCACAGGTGCCGCGCCCTTGGAATATTCCAATTCTATCGGCATGCCGTTGCGTGACGCACTGGCGTTTGTTTGTGATGTATTAACCGGCTTCAACCTAAAAAAAGACATCAAAATTATTACTTCGGGTAAAATCTTATCGGCCTTTCATCTAGTCAAGAATCTGGCTCTAGGTGCTGATCTCTGCAACAGCGCTCGCGCCAACATGATTGCTTTGGGGTGTGTACAGTCACTCATCTGCAATAGTAATGAGTGCCCAACAGGCATTGCTACCCAAGACCCCAAACTCGCTCGTGGGCTGGTCGTAGCCAATAAAACTCAACGCGTCTACAACTTTCACAAAGAAACCGTAAACGCCACCGCAGATATCATCGCCTCGGCTGGCTTAAGCCATACCAGCGAGTTAACTCGTAGCCATATTTATCGCCGCATAGATCAAGCGCAAATTCGCCGCTATGATGAAATTTTCCCGCATGTGGAAAGCGGGTGTTTATTAGACGAGGCCCGTATTCCAGGGCGCTATCAACTGACCATGTCCGAGGCCCATGCCGATAGTTTTAAACCAGCCCTCTTTTTAGCTTGGGTAGACAATCGGCTAAATGAAGTAAGCCACTAAACTATTGGCCAGCACGCAAAATATCACCACACTGACGGCATTGGCGGCCGCCCACTGCAGCAGCGCGAAAGCGGCCAAAGCGATGAGCCAGTCCGTACCGTGTAATAATGCCGAGGTCGCAATGGGGTCATACAAGGTGGCGGCCAACAAACCGACCACGGCAGCATTAACCCCCGCAACTAAACGCCCTGACCAGGTATGTTTTGTTATCCTATGCCAGTAGGGAAGCACCCCGGTTAACAATAAAAATCCAGGTAAAAAAATGGCCAACACCGCCAAGCACGCAAATGTCAGGCCTCCCTGCACATAACCCAAAAATGCGGCTAGGCTAAACATCGGCCCAGGCACCGCTTGGGCGGCCCCATAACCGGCCATAAAATCACCTTCGCTCACCCAACCCGGTATCACGACAGCCTGATCTAGCAGGGGCAGCACCACATGACCACCGCCAAAGACTAGGGCTCCGGATCGATAATAGCTGGCAACCAGAGCCTGCAGTTCGCTATCGGTACTGAGCATGAAAGCCAGCACTAATAACAAGACAAACAGCGCCAGCAGCCCTTTAGCAACCAAAATAGGCACGGGGACATTAATCTGTGCTACTTGGCTAGCCGGTTGTGAGTGTAATGTGAGCAAACCTAAAACAGCCCCCATGACAATCACCAACATCTGCCCCCAACCACTATCCATCATGATCATAATCACCACCGCCAGCACGGCAATGGCACGCCTTAGCAAGTCGGGCAACAGTCCTTTGACCATACCCAGTACACCATAACCAACTACTGCGACAGCAACCAGCTTGAGACCGTGTAGCACGGGCGCAGCATAGGCCTGTTGCAAAAGGGGCAAAATGGCGGCAAATGCTATTAACAGCATCACCGATGGCGTAGTGAAAGCAATAAAGGCGGCCAAGGCGCCTTGCCAACCGGCTCGGTGTAAACCGATAGCATAGCCCAGTTGGCTACTGGCCGGGCCTGGCAAAAACTGACTAATAGCAAGCAACTGAGCAAACTGACTTTCATCAAGCCATTGTCGCTGTTCTACAAAAGCTTGGCGAAAATAGCCTACATGCGCGGCTGGGCCACCGAATGATGTCAATCCCAGTTTCAGAAAAGCCCAAAACACTTCCCGCCAAGTCTTCATATCAGCCTCGTATCACTATACTGTTGGGCTGCACTATAGTCACCCCTGTACTGCCAAATCATAACCCTCATAGAGCTTGTCGTTTTACAGCTGCTGTTGCACCTGATCCAAAATAGCCCAAATACGATCCAGCCATTGTTCATGTTCCGGTTTCATTAAGCACGAACGCATACAAACCGTCATATCACTGTCTATGACCACCTGCGGGTAAGCTTGTTTAACGAGAGCCGAGGGAAAACTGAAGGTAGCCAAATGCAACTCGTTAGCTTCTGCCATTTCAAAGGTGCGCTGGGCCAATATCGACATGGCACTAGTTGTTGGTGCCTTGGGCACCCACATGACAATATCCAATTCTGGCTCCAGTGGTGTCACAAAACGCTGATCAGCCTGCAAACGAGTATACAAGTCCATTGCGGCATTACGGCAACTTTCCAAGTCTTTGGCAAATTCGCCGCCTATTGTTAAGGGCAATAACTCCATGGTCGCCCAGAGGGCAACAGCCGCGGCTCCGGCACGAGAGCACTCCAAAGAAATTTCACCTAAATGAAGTTCATCAGAGCTAAAATAGGTATAGGGTGAGTCATGCTGATAAAAACGCCCTACTTGGGGATCTTTAAACAATACACAGCCACAGCCATACGGCTGCAACCCGTGCTTATGCGGATCCACAACAATGGAATCGGCGAGATGCATGGCCTCATAGGCATGACTAGCATTGGCGGCCAGATTTCGTGCTAATTTATAATAGCCACCGTAGGCAGAATCAATGTGAATTCGAAAGCCGTAGCGCTTTTGCAACTGCACTATTTGCGGCAAGGGGTCAACAGAACCGACACCCGTGGTGCCCATAGTCACCACCACCGTACCAACATCTTGGCTTTTCAACATCTCTTCCAAAGCAACCATATCCATGCGGGCATAATCATCTACCTCGACCGCCAAATAGGATATTTGCAAAGCTGAGCAGATGCGGCTATGGGTGTAATGAGCCTGTTTTGAACCCACAATCATTTTACCAGGGTGAGATTGATTAGCGACCCAAAGTGCTTCCAGATTAGCAAAGGTTCCACCGCTGGTTAGGTGCCCCAGGTATTCACTCCAGCCATACATGTGGGCAATTTTTGCCACGGCTTCTTTTTCCATAGCGGAGCTTGCCTTGCCACCATCTAAAGCATGGTTATTGGGGTTTATCCATTGCGCTAACTGGTAGGCCATACGAGCCACGGGGTGAGGAGGCTTCAACATTTGACCCGCATACTGAGGATGCGGGTAAGGGTAGTTATCCCACATTCTTTCCGCCACTTCTAGCAACACCTGCAAGGTCCTATCTTCGTCATATTGTGTTTGATGTTGTGGCAAGTGGGCAAAGCCTGTTGCCAACTTATCGGCAGCTTGTTGCAGTATGGTAATACTGGCAGTGTCAATGGTCATGATAAAGGTTCCAGCAGTGGTTCTAGTTGTGTTTGCCATAGGGGGAACACTATACGTGCAAACAGCATAATCAAACCCTCATTATACATAAACAGTCAACCGGCAAAACATATAGCTCCGTTATCACTTAAGGCGTATCATGCGCTTTAACTATCATTTCAGCCCTCAGCAATGGCGCCTACTACTGTCATGAACATATTCCTTTATCTGGTCGTATTGTTTAGCTGGGGCACCACCTGGTACGGCGTCACCTTGCAAGTTGAAAGTGACGTTCCCACCACCATTTCTGTGGCTTGGCGCTTTCTCTTAGCTGCCAGCATTTTATTTATATGGATCGCTCTGCATGGTAAAAGGCTCATCTTTCCTTTGAGATACCACCGTAACTGGTTGATTATTGGTCTTTTTTTATTTTGTTTAAACTACATCTTTATCTATATTGGCAATCAGTATCTACCATCTGGGTTGGTCGCCTTGATCTTCTCAACCATTACCATTTTTATTATATTCAATGGTGCCTTACTGTTTGGCAAACCCATCGTTGCTCGCACCATGTTTGGCAGTATTATCGGCATCATCGGTTTGGCCGTGGTCTTTTCTGCCCAACTATTACAACTTGATATTAGCCATGGCTTTAGTTTCGATGCCGCCTTATTAAAAGGCTTTGCATTGGTACTTACCGGCGCTTTCATTGCCTCCTTAGGCATGCTCACATCTGGCAAAATTCAGGCCCGTAATGTGCCCTTATTACAAAGCAATGCTTATAGCATGTTATATGGCGCACTCATGACCCTAGCTCTGGCCTATGCCATGGGCGAACAAGCCTCCTTTGATAGCCGCTTATCTTATACGGGTTCACTACTGTTTTTAGCCATTTCTGGCTCAGTCATTGGATTTAGCGCTTACCTGAAACTACTCAACAACATTGGTGCCGATAAGGCCGCCTATGCCAACGTCTTCACCCCTATTATTGCGCTGACCATTTCGGCCCTGCTAGAAGACTATGTGTGGACTTCAATGAATCTGCTGGGGGTAGCGCTTATTATATTTGGCAATATCGTGGTAGTGTATAGGAAATCCTAAACACCAACACCCCACTTAAGGCCCGCGAGTATCAAGCATGCAACGCCTAACTAACCTATGCAAAAAGTCACTCCAGACTTGGAGTGATATGGTAATTAGCCACCCCAAACGTGCCCTCGCCATGGTGGTGCTTTTTACTCTTGCCTGCGCGAGCCAGATTTGGTTCATCCAATTCGATAGCAGCCTAGAGGGTTACCTAAAACCGAATGATCCCACCATCATGACACTGGTAGCTGCACGTCAGGAATTTGGCCACGGCGAGATGATATTGGTTACTATGCAAGCTGATGATTTATTCACTGTTGCACAACTCCAGACCCTCAAAGATTTGCACCAGCAGCTAGAGCAAGAAGTACCTTGGTTAGATACCGTGACCAGTCTAGTCAATGCTCGTACCCTCAGTGCCGATGATGATACTTTGCAAATCAACGACTTGCTAGAACCCTTTCCGCAAACTCAAGCGCACAGTGATGCCATGCGCACCGCCGCACTCAGCAACCCACTGTATCGCAATTTGCTGATTTCTGCCGATGGTCGTTTTACTACCCTAGCGATTAAGCCCTTAGCATATTTAACAGATACCAGTCCGCAGGCAAGCACAGAACTAGATGAATTAAGTTTGGACGATGATTTTGCAGAGGGCTTTTCCGAAGACCTTGATAGCCCTCTTAATCATCCCCCTATGCTGGGGGAGCGGGTCACAGAATCCCAACTCAACCAGATCAGTAACAAGGTGCAATCTATCGTCCAGCAGTACCAAGGGCCTGGGCGGACCCTCTATGTAGGTGGCATGCCGGTAATCACAGAAACCCTGATCTCCACCATGATATGGGAAATGCTCACCTTTATGCCTATGGCTATTGTTACTATAGCCATTATCATGGCGCTACTGTTCCGGCGCCGACATGGCGTCATGCTGCCTATGATTACCGTAGCTCTTACGCTGCTCACGACCCTTGGCATTATTTGCGCTCTAGGCATCCCTCTTCAGACCACCATGACTATTTTGCCCAGCTTTTTACTCACTATCAGTGTTGGTGCATCAGTGCATCTGTTATCGCTTTTTTTCCGTGCCTATGACGCTGGCACTGAAAAAATACAAGCCTTACGAGAAGCCCTTACCCATACCCGAACACCTATCATCTTTACTAGCCTGACCACAGCGGTAGGTTTGCTTTCCTTTGCTGGCTCTCCCATGATCGCCCTAGCTCGACTAGGCATATTTTCTTCCATCGGCATTGGCGTAGCCCTGATCTACACCCTTACTTTGATTCCTGCCATTATTTGTTTGCATGAGCTGCCCAGAAAACAACAGGCCTTACCCAGCACCAAAGTCACGGCCATTGTTAACAGTGCTGTGAACATCAGCACTCGCCATCCAATTTGGGTACTACTATTTAGTTTTCTTATTACCGCAATGGCAATTAGCAGTCTACAACATCTCAAATTTTCCCATAATCCCATGCAATGGATGTCGCCAGATGCCAAAATAAACCAAGCTGTGCAAGCCATCGATAGCAATATGGGCGGCAGCATTAGCGTCGACATTATTCTTGATACTGGTACTGATGAAGGTTTGTATCAACCGACTTTTTTACGTCAACTAGACGACTATAGTAAGTGGCTCAGTCAATACCAAGATGGTGAAATCTATGTGGCCAAAGTCACCGGCTTGCATGACATCATTAAAGAGGCTCACCAAGTACTGAATGGCGATGACAAACAATATTACCGTATTCCTGACAGCGCCCAGGTCGTAGCCAATGAATTATTTCTACTACAAAGTTCAGGCCCTGACGAACTTGAACCCATGCTCGATTCAGCTTTCCGTAGCACTCGCCTTACGGTCATAATGCCCTGGTTGGACACCTTGCACTACCTACCTTTTATCAGCGCACTAGAAGCCCAAGCAGACGCCACCTTTGACCAACAAACAAAAGTCACGCTAACTGGAATGGTGCCAGTGATGGGCACTACCTTAGAGCACGTGATAAGCACCACGGCAAACAGTTATGTTATTGCCTTTGCTTTAATCAGTATCATGCTAATATTGTTATTGCGCAGCCTACGCTATGGTTTGCTGGCCATGATACCTAACTTGAGCCCCATTTTGATTACCATGGGCTTAATGTATTTATTGCATATTCCCTTAGATATGTTCACCATTCTAGTCGCTTCTATAGCTATCGGCATTGCCGTTGATGACACCGTGCACTTTATGTATCACTGCAAGCGCAACTACCAACATTGTGGCGATATGCCCATGTCCATACATGATGCTTTGGACACCAGCGGCCGGGCCATGCTGACCACGTCGGTGATTTTGAGTTTGGGCTTTGCCATGCTCATGTGGTCAGAACTTATTAATATATTCAACTTTGGCATGCTGATTGGTATTACTGTGGTTTTAGCTCTAGTGGCTGACTTCTTGCTGGCACCAGCCCTAATGATGATATTTGGTCAGCAAACCGCGCATGCTAACGACAAGCACTTTTAGCTTCATAGACCAACTCAGGGCTGACTTTGTGCCCCGCCTTGAGTACAATAACGCCTTAGATCATTAACCCCAAGTTATCATGTCAGCAATCGGCAATTTGTTTATTATTTCGGCACCTTCTGGTGCAGGCAAAACCAGCTTAGTCAAGGCTCTGCTGCAACGCGATCCTTTGATCTGTGTATCCGTATCCCACACTACCCGCCCCATGCGCTCAGGCGAAGTGAATGGCAGTGATTATAATTTCGTGGACCAACAACTATTTGCTGACCTGGTTAATCAAAATCAGATGTTGGAGTATGCCACCGTATTTGGTAACAGCTACGGCACCTCAAAAGCCTGGGTCGAGCAGGCGATCGGCGAAGGCAAAGATGTCATTTTAGAAATTGACTGGCAGGGGCGCGACCAAGTGCTGCAAGTCTTTCCTAAAGCGGTGGCGATCACCATATTGCCCCCAAGTAAGGCCTCTTTACAAGCGCGCCTGTCCAATCGCGGTACTGATTCTGAACAGGTAATTGCTAAGCGCATGGCGGAAGCAGAAAGTGAAATTAGGCAATATACTGGCAGCCACTACCTGCTCATTAATGATAGTTTTGACTTGGCATTGAGTGAATTGACCGCTATATTTGTTGCTGAACGCCTAAAAACTAAGCGTCAGAGCATAAAACATGGCAAATTATTGACTGATCTCTTGTCAAATGATGCCTAAATTTTGTACACTATCGCGTCCAAATTAGCCCGTATTGTTATTCTATGGCTCGCTGCCATTTTGACTAAACATCGGCACTCATATTGAACCAACCAACATTTAGGTAACTCCATGGCTCGCGTAACCGTAGAAGACTGTCTGGAAAACGTAGACAACCGTTTTGAATTGATCATGGTGTCCACCAAGCGTGCCCGCCAACTTGCCACAGGGGGCAAAGACCCTCTGGTAGAATGGGAAAATGACAAGCCCACTGTAGTCGCTCTGCGCGAAATCGCCGAAGGCCACGTAAACGCCAGCATTCTTGACGAACAAGAAGAGCTTGAACAGCAATTTGAAGAAGCCCAAATCGATCCTGAGCTGTTGGCCGAAACCACACAAACGGAAACGGAAGCGGGTGAACAAGCCCCTCAAGCCAGCCCAGACGTGGACATGGAATAAGCAATTTTGCAGCCGTAGAACACTGTATAAAAAGAGCAGGCCGGGAAATTTACCCGCCCTGCTCTTTTTTATGCACACAAATCAAGCAATTTCCGCTAATATAAGCTCATTGATCGAATATTCCGGCTAGCAAGGAAACTGACTATGCCCACCATCGACGCCTTTACTAAGCGTCTTCAGGCTTACCTGAGTGAAAGCCAAGTCCAGCAGGTGCGCCGCGCATACTACTACGCCGAGCAAGCTCATGACGGGCAGATGCGTAAAAGTGGCGAGCCCTATGTGTCTCACCCCTTAGCCGTAGCGAATATTCTTTCTACCATGCATATGGATCACCAGAGCCTTATGGCGGCGATGCTGCATGATGTCTTGGAAGATACAGAAGTCGGCAAGGCGGCCATGCAAGAACAGTTTGGCCAAACCGTTACCAATCTTGTGGATGGGGTCAGCAAACTTACTCATTTAGAATTCAAAACACGCGCCGAGAGCCAGGCACATAACTTTCAAAAAATGGCCATCGCCATGGCTAAAGACATCCGTGTGATCATTATTAAACTGGCCGATCGCCTGCACAATATGCGCACCATTGGCGCCATGCGGCCCGATAGCCGCCGTCGTATCGCACGAGAAACTACAGATATCTACGCACCCATAGCTGGCCGCCTAGGTATGCATGACCTGAAGGTAGAACTCGAAGACTTGGCCTTTGCTGCCTACCATCCAATGCGTCACAAATATATTGCTCGTGCTGTGGAAGCGGCAAGGGGTGAACGCAAAGTCTTAATGGAGCAAGTCAAAGAGTCTTTGCAGCATTGTATTGAGCAGGTGCAGCTGCAAGGGGAAATTAGCGGCCGGCAAAAACACCTAGCCAGTATCTATAATAAGATGCATGAAAAAAACAAGCCGTTTCGTGAAATCATGGATGTCTTTGCTTTTCGCATCGTCACCGATAAGGTTGACACCTGCTATCGTATATTGGGCGCCGTGCACCACCTAAACATGTATCGCCCAGTACCCGGGCGGTTTAAAGACTACATTGCCATTCCCAAGTCCAATGGTTATCAATCCTTGCATACTACCTTATACCGCATCGGATCGGGCATGCACACTCCTATCGAAATCCAAATTCGCACTAAGGACATGGATGATATCGCTAATCACGGAATCGCCGAACATTGGTTCTATAAGAACAACAATTCGCGTGCCCAAGGCGCCCATAACCGCGCCCAACAATGGATTAAAGAACTGCTAGAAATGCAAAAGCGCTCTGGCAATGCCATGGAATTTATCAACCATGTAAAACATGACCTCTTCCCCGACGAGGTGTATGTATTTACGCCTAAAGGCACCGTGCTCGCGCTACCCGCTGGTGCAACGCCTGTAGACTTTGCGTATGCCGTCCACACCGACGTGGGAAATAGCTGCATCTCTTGCAAAGTTAATCGACGTTTGGCTCCCCTAAGCCACCCCCTAGAAAGCGGCGACACCGTCGAAATTGTTACTACCCAATCTGCCAAACCCAATGTGCACTGGCTTAGTTTTGTGGCCACAGCTAAAGCCAGCAGTAACATTCGTCACGCCCTCAAGAATCAAGCGGCTGATGATGCTATTAAGTTAGGCCGCCGGCTATTGACCCAAGAACTAAGCAGCGTCAAGTTGCATATGGATGATGTGGACCCGCGGCGTCTAAATAGTTATCTCAAGCATAATAAGCTAAAAGACATGGACCATTTGTTGGCCAATATCGGCCAAGGCCGTCAACTCGCCTACCTAGTCGTGCACGCCTTAAACACAGAACAAAGCAGTAGCGATGAACACGAGCCAAACATGGGACCTATGCAAATCCACGGCACAGAAGGATTGATGGTTAAATATTCCAAATGCTGCCGACCGATTCCAGGTGATTCCATCATTGGCCATGTCAATGCAGGCCACGGTATCGTTATCCATCGTACCTTCTGCAATAACATCAAGGATATTGGCAAGGACAAGACTAAACTGCTGCCCCTAGTATGGGCTGATACGGGTGATCTAGAGTTTGATGTTAGCCTAGACATTGAGGTCACCGCCAGTCGCGGCATTATTGCCACCATAGCAGCTAGCGTGTCCCAAGAAGACGCCAATATTGAGAAGATTGATGTCCATGAAAAGGATGCCCGCTTATCGGAAGTACACCTGAATCTTAGTGTACACAATCGTGTACATCTGGCGCAGATAATTAAAACGGTGCGTACCTTGCCGGGTGTCATTCGGCTCAATCGTCGCTAGTTCTATGAGCCAGCCCACACCTGTCACTAACGTCCAGCCTAATAACTGCGTAACCAGCTTAAACGGTGTTGGTAAGGCGCTAGCCAATAAGTTGGCCAAAATCCATATACACACCTTGCTCGATCTGCTGTTGCATATACCTCTACGCTATGAAGACCGTACTCATGTAGTACCGTTGAACCAATTACGCCCAGGTATGCACTGCTTAATCGAAGCCGAGGTCACAGGCAGTGCTTTGCAGCGAGGGCGGCGCACCAGTTTGCAGGTACGACTACTTGAACAGAACGCCCGCCTCAATCTACGTTTTATTCACTTCCATGCTAATCAGGCTAAAAACTTTGCCACTGGCAAGAAGATACGCTGTTTTGGTGAAATTCGCCCAGGGCCACAAGGTTTGGAAATGGTGCACCCTGAATACCATTTGTTTGATCAGCAGCCCCCAGAGCTGGAAGCAACCCTGACCGCCGTCTATTCAACTACCGAAGGCATTAGCCAAAAACGGATGCGCCAATTAGTGACTATGGCTTGGCAAGCCTCTGAGCAACAACCCCATTGGTTACCTGAACTATTACCTAAGGTGACCATCCAACAACAAAATTTACCCACCATCAAACAGGCACTAGCTCAGTTACACTTCCCCACGAACAACCAACCCTTTGACCTGGCCGCAGCGAGCCAATCACCGGCCTATCAACGACTCATCATTGAAGAACTTGTGGCCCACCAGCTTTGCCTTTTACAGGCACGTCAACAGCTCAATCTCAGCCCCGCCCCTTGCTTTGAAAAACACAGCGCAACGGCGGAACGCCTGCAGACCCAACTGCCTTTTACCTTAACCAATGCCCAACAACGAGTTTGGCAAGAAATCCATGCCGACACACAACACCACAAACCCATGATACGCATGCTGCAAGGCGATGTTGGCTCAGGTAAAACCATTGTCGCCGCCCTAGCCGCTTGTCAGGCTATTGATGCTGGTTATCAAGTGGTTATTCTAGCGCCGACAGAAATCTTGGCCGAGCAGCACTTGCACAATTTTCGACAATGGCTAGATCCCATGCAGGTCAGTATCATTTGGCTGGCCGGCAAACAAAAGGCCAGTGAGCGCAGGACCTCTATTGAAGCCATTGCTAATGGTCAAGCGCAGGTTATTGTGGGTACCCATGCGGTATTTCAAGAACGCGTAGACTACCACCATTTGGGCTTGGTCATTATTGATGAGCAACACCGCTTCGGAGTGGCTCAACGCCAAGCACTATTACAAAAAGCCGCACTTGGTACGACACCCCATCAGTTGATTATGAGCGCCACTCCTATTCCACGCACCCTAGCCATGAGCGCATACGGCGACCTAGACCACTCCATCATTGACGAACTGCCGCCTGGGCGCAAACCTATTAATACTGTCATCATTAATAACCAAAAACGTGACCAAGTCATTACTCGCATCCAAAGCGCTTGCTCATCGGGCCAGCAGGTTTACTGGATCTGCCCTTTAATTGAAACCTCCGAAGACTTGCAATGTGAAGCTGCTGAAGACACCGCTGTGCAGTTAACTGAAGCCTTGCCAAATTTACGTATCGGCCTGGTACACGGACGCATGACGCCCATACAGAAGCACCAGATCATGAGCCGTTTTAAACAGGCGCAAATAGACCTGTTAGTCGCCACCACAGTGATTGAAGTGGGCGTAGACGTTCCCAACGCCAACCTTATGATCATTGATAACGCCGAGCGCCTTGGCTTAGCGCAATTGCACCAGTTACGTGGCCGAGTTGGCCGTGGGCAAGCCCACAGCCACTGCCTGTTAATGTATCAAACACCTTTGTCACGCATAGCTAAAGAACGTTTAAATATATTGCGCCAGTCAAACGATGGTTTTGCTATTGCCGAAAAAGATCTGCAGTTGCGTGGCCCAGGTGAAGTATTAGGCACCCGCCAAGCGGGCAGCATTAGTCTACGCATCGCGGACCTGCTGCGGGATGCCCACCTATTACCCAAAATCCACGAACTAACGAAAAATTATGCATCACGCCCTGACCTGAGCCAACAGCTGGTGCAGCGCTGGGTAGGCTCACGCCAAGAATTTGTGAGTGTCTGATAAACGATGAGCAGGCTCTAGCCTCGTTACACTAGTCCGTCGGACAGCAAACCATTTTGTCACTTTAAGCAAGCGCAATCCTTGTGAAATTTATCACTCATTAAATGTTAAATTTATCACCCAGTGAAAAAAAATTGCTTCTAAATTAAACTAAATATATTAAATGTCGCAGTTATCACACTAATAATGCATTTTTTAGTGGATTTTTTTTCCTATAGGAAATATATTCCTAATAGTGGAATTTGAGTGGTTTACATAAAATGCTCTTTTATCTATTATCGGTGGTTGGAATGGAGTCCCGATAAATTTATCGATGGCTTCCAGACCGTTTCCACAGTAAAACAAAAAAAACTGTACAACAGACTCAGCCCTAGGAGGCTTCTAAATTATGAAACTAATTAACAAGGTATTCACCGGTCTGGCAATGACTGCCATGGCTGCTGGCGTAGCTCAAGCATCGACACTAGAAGACGTTAAAGCTGCTGGCGAATTAAAGTGCGTAGTATCTACTGGCGTTGCTGGTTTTGCTGCACCAAATGCCGACGGCGTTTGGGAAGGTTTCGACGTTGACTTCTGTCGCGCTGTTGCCGCCGCCGTCCTGCACGATGCGAACGCTGTTAAATTTGTACCAACCACCGGTAAGACTCGTTTCACAACGCTTGCCTCTGGTGAAGGTGACATTCTATTCCGTAACACCACAGAAACACTGAGCCGTGATGTTGACCTGAAGTTAACTTTCTTGCCAGTCAACTACTACGATGGCCAAGGCTTCTTGGTACCAGCATCTCTAGGTGTAACTTCTGCTATTGAATTGGACGGTGCTTCTGTTTGTATCCAAACAGGTACAACTACCGAATTGAACCTAGCTGACTTCTTCCGTACTAACAACATCTCTTATGAGCCTGTTGCTATTGAAACCAACGAAGAAGGTCTAACCAACTATGTTGCCGGCCGTTGTGACGTGTATACAACTGACGTATCTGGCCTAGCGGCAACTCGTTCCAAGCTGGACAATCCTGCTGACCACGTAGTACTGCCAGATGTTATCTCTAAAGAGCCTTTGGGTGGCGCGGTTCGTCATGGCGACGACCAGTGGGCTGATATCGGTAAGTGGGTTGTTAACGCTTTGATCGCTGCTGAAGAAATGGGCGTTAATTCTAAGAACGTTAAGAACTTAGCTTCTTCTGCTGAAGGCAAGCTACCTGCCATTAACCGACTAACTGGTGCTGAAGGTGAAATGGGCGCTATGTTGGGTCTGTCATCTGATTGGGCTGTGCAAGCGATCTCTGCTGTTGGTAACTACGGCGAAATCTTTGAGCGCAACATTGGTGTGAATACCCCTGTTGGTCTTTCTCGTGGCGTAAACGCCCAATGGAAAGACGGCGGTATCCTTTACGCTGCTCCAATTCGTTAATCTTAATTGATTAAATAATCGGGGCGCTCTTTTGCGCCCCGATTCATATCAACCCTTCACGCTTTAAATACAAATAACGCTGTCCACCCTCACATCGTGACAGCTACCGATCAATGATCATTAGACATGGTTATTCTATGAGCACCACAAGCTATAACAGCAACCCAATATTACGCGCCTGGTACGACAAAGAGACTCGGTCTGTCATCGTACAAGTCATCGCTATGGCGATAATATTGGCATTCTTTGCCTATGTTATAAATAATGCCGTCATCAATATGGCGAATCTGGGTAAAGACATCAGCTTTAGTTTTCTATGGCAACCCGCAAGCTATGACATCAACCAAACGCTAATTGAGTATTCTTCTCGGTCAAGTCATTTTGACGCCATGATTGTAGGCTTAATTAACACTTTATTAATCGCCGCTGCAGGTATTGTGTTATCTACCATTGTAGGCTTTATATTAGGCGTGATGCGCCTATCTAATAACTGGTTAACACAAAAAATTGCCTACGTTTACATCGAATTCGTACGCAATGTGCCAGTTTTATTGCATATCCTGCTGATCCACGGCTTTATCATTTACTCGCTACCAAGACCGAAACAAGCCATCAACATGGGGGATACTTTCTTCTTAAACAACCGTGGCCTACAAATGCCTAGCGCTGACTTTCAGCCACTGTTCTGGGCCGTCACGGCGACTTTTGTTATTGGTTTATCTTTTGCCATCTGGTATCGCCGTTATGCCAAAAAATTGCAGGATACAACGGGCAAAATATCACCCGTATGGACCATTAGCTTCATTGCCGTAATCGTTGCACCATTGGCTATCTATTTCCTATTAGGCAGCCCTATTGAATGGGATGTGCCAGCCCTTAAAGGTTTTAACTTCAAAGGCGGCATGGTTATTCGCCCTGAATTTATCGCCCTCTGGCTAGCCCTATCCTTATACACTGCAGCCTTTATCGGCGAGAATGTCCGTGCTGGCATCATGGCCGTAAGTCATGGGCAAACCGAAGCCGCCCATGCGCTAGGTGTTTCCAGTAGCCGCACTTTGCGCCTAGTGGTGATCCCGCAAGCTTTGCGAGTCATCATCCCCCCCCTGAATAGCCAGTACCTAAATCTGACTAAAAACTCATCATTGGCTATCGCTATTGGTTATATGGATGTCGTTGCCACCATTGGTGGTATTTCTTTAAATCAAACAGGTCGAGAGATGGAGTGTATGCTAATTGTAATGGCCATCTACCTAATCTTATCGTTACTCATTTCAGCCGTGATGAATTGGTTTAACGACCGCATCCGTTTGGTTGAGCGCTAGGAATAATATTATGTCTCAAGAATACGCACCCGGAACGCATCCCAGTTTGCCACCACCACGTGGCACAACCGGTCCCATACATTGGCTCAAAGAAAATCTCTTTTCCAGCCCTACCAATACCATCGTCACCTTGGTGATCATCTATTTGTTCGCACAGATTCTGCCCCCCATGGTGGATTGGTTCTTTTCTGACGCTACCTTTGTCGGAGAAAACCGCAAGGCCTGTACAACTGATGGCGCTTGCTGGGCATTCGTAGGCGATCGCTTTAATTTGTTTATCTACGGCTTTTATCCTGCTGAAGAGCGCTGGCGAGTGAATTTGACTGGTATTTTACTAGTTGTCGCCCTAGCTGCTGTTTTGTGGGACCGCATGCCAGCTCGCAAGCAGATGTTTATATATGCATTGGCATTCCCGTTCATTGCCACCTGGTTACTTACTGGCGGTGCCGGTCTGGAGCCTGTTGGCACTGACAAATTTGGTGGCTTAACACTGACCTTAGTGGTGGGCATCACTGGTATTGTTATCTCTTTGCCACTAGGGGTACTGCTCGCTCTAGGTCGACAGTCCTCATTGCCTATTATCAAATACTTCAGCATTGGTTTTATCGAATTTATTCGTGGCGTGCCATTGATTACCTTGCTATTTGTGGCTTCCACTATGCTCAGCTATTTCTTGCCTCCCGGATCTAGCTTTGATCTGTTGCTTAGAGTATTGATCATGGTAACCCTATTTGCTTCGGCTTATATGGCCGAGGTGATTCGTGGCGGCTTGCAGGCCTTGCCAAAAGGGCAGCTAGAAGCTGCTGAATCGCTGGGTTTGAACTATGCCCAGGCCATGCGCTTTATCATATTGCCGCAAGCATTGAAGATATCCATTCCAGGCATCGTGAACACCTTTATCGGCCTCTATAAAGACACCACCTTGGTGATCATCATTGGCTTGCTCGACCCCTTAGGTATAGGCCGAGCCTCTGTAGCCCACCCTGATTGGTTGGGCCTATCTAGCGAAGTATATATGTTTGTTGCCGTATTCTTCTTTATTTCGTGCTTTAGTATGTCTCGTTACTCCCTGTATTTGGAGAACAAGTTACATACTGGCCACAATCGATAATTACAACCGAGGTTTCTCAATTATGTCAGAAACACAAACTAACACCAGCAATGATATTTGCATAGAAATCAACAGCATGCACAAGTGGTATGGTGATTTTCACGTCTTAAAGGACATTAATCTGGAAGTCCGTAAAGGCGAAAAAATCGTTGTTTGTGGTCCATCTGGTAGCGGCAAGTCCACCATGATCCGCTGCATCAACCGCTTAGAAGAGCACCAGCAAGGTGATATTATTGTTGATGGTGTTGAACTTACTAACGACCTGAAGAACATCGACGCGGTGCGTCGTGAGGTCGGCATGTGCTTCCAGCACTTTAACCTGTTCCCTCACCTGACAATTCTGGAAAACTGCACCTTAGCGCCTATTTGGGTGCGTAAGATGCCGAAAAAAGAAGCCGAGGAAATAGCCATGCACTACCTAGAGCGCGTGAAGATTCCAGATCAGGCGAACAAGTATCCAGGTCAGCTATCTGGTGGTCAACAACAGCGTGTGGCCATTGCTCGCTCTTTGTGCATGAAACCCAACATCATGTTGTTTGATGAACCCACTTCTGCCCTTGACCCGGAAATGATCAAAGAAGTGCTAGACACCATGGTACAGCTTGCCGAGGAGGGCATGACCATGATCTGCGTGACCCATGAAATGGGCTTTGCCAAGCAGGTTGCTGACCGTGTTATCTTCATGGACGAAGGTGAAATCATCGAACAAAACGAACCTAACGCGTTCTTTGATAATCCACAACATGAGCGTACCAAGCTCTTCTTGAGCCAGATCCTAGGCCACTAGTCAGTCGTCTTAGCCATTAAAGCCCGTGCAACGATGCATGGGCTTTTTTATTTGTATTACCCAATTAGATTAAACTTATATTACCCATTTCAAGCTATAATGGTTGCCTTGTTATATCAACCTGCTAATACCTTTTGTCTCTACAGCCATCCTTACCCACACCATTGCAACCATTGCATCTGCTGCCTGAGGCAGACCTATGGATGAAACGCGACGACCTGATCGATGCTGTGGTTAGTGGCAATAAATGGCGCAAGCTAGCCGGTTATATCGACGCAATTGCCGCACCCTCTCATATTGTCAGCTATGGGGGCGCACACAGCAACCACCTTGCCGCTGCGGCGAAGGTTCTCAGCGATTGCCAACACAGGGCAACCTTTATCGTACGGGGTGATGAGCTCAATTCTCGCAGTTCGGCTGTGCTACGCTACTGCACTGGGCTAGGAGTGAAGCTGATTTTCATAACGCGCTCAGAATTTCGCCAGTTAAGAGAGCACGATTGGCAGCCCAACAGGCTACAACGGCAGCAATGGCAGCTGCCTGACTCAGTGCAAATTTTGCCAGAAGGCGGCAGCGGCCCCCACAACCGCCTTGGCTGCGCCGAGCTATGGCAAGAGCTCCTTGTTCAGGGCCAACCTGATCAACTATGGCTGGCCGCAGGCACTGGGGGTACAGCAAGAGGCTTACTTGCTGCCATGCCCATGCATTGCCCGACTCACGTGCACATTGTTAGCGCGGTCAGGGGCTCCCATCGTGAAGCTCGCCACACCCAACAGCTTGCCCAAGACAAAGGCATTAGCTGTCAATGGTTTGATGAGACTACATTTGGAGGCTTTGCCAAAGAGACCGATGAACTGCGCCAGGCGCAATATGCATTCACCTCCGCTACCAATATCCCACTGGATCCTGTGTACAATGCCAAGGTGTGGTGGCATCTGCGTGACATGGCAAACAGTGGCCACCTCGGCAGCGGCAGGATAGTATGGCTTCATACGGGCGGTTTTGACCTTCGCAACTCTTTACAGGATTAACCCCTATGTCAATCAGCACTGCACAACTTGATATTATTCGCCAGCAAATTAACCGTGAGCCACACGGTTTAATGGCCATTGCTCATGCAACTGATAGCGGCGTACCGGTAGTGCTACGCATGGCTCCCATGGTTGATGATAAGCTATTTCCAACGCTGTACTGGTTATGCTCCAAAGACCTACACAAGGCTATTAGCCAGCTAGAAACCCAAGGCTTGGTGAAGCAGTTAGAACAACTTCTGCAAGAGGATGAGGGTCTTATGACCTCCTATCAAGCCAACCAGCGCGCCTATGTGCAGGCGCGCTGGGATAACTGCACCCCAGATCATAAACAACAACTGCAGGATCGTGGTTATACTGAACTGTTCAACAGCTATGGTATTGGTGGCCTGCGGGACTGGCACCAAATTCGCTGCCTGCACATGCACTATGCCCATCACCTATGTGCAACTAATATCATTGGCCAATGGCTTGATGAACACTATCATCTTAACCAGTTAATCCTTAACAACTAGGCACGGCCTGTGTCCCTTTGTATCTAATTCTTACCCCAAGGGCACATGGCCTCGACGCGATCACGACCCAATTCTTCAAGACAAGCTATGTTGTCCATATAAATTTGTTGCGGATCCTCAATACGTTCTAACACCTTGCTCATTTGTGCTTGCCGAATTAAATGGATAGTGGGGTAAGGCGCTCGATTGGTAAAGTGGCTTAAATCGCCGGCAGGCACACCATGAAATTGATAGTGTGGATGAAAAGACGCCAATTGAATATGTTGGTCCAACTCTACTTGCTCAAGCAGGTCTTCAAACCAGGCCAACACATCTAAAAATTCATCAAAATCATGCAAGCCTTGGGGAAACATCAGCAAACTGGTGGCCACTTGTTGCTCGTCCTTGGCTAGCAGATATTTCAACTGCGTAACGTAAAACTGCTTCAAGTGCCCGTCATCGGTGCCTGTGGCAACGGCATAATGCACCTGCCCCTTGGCTACTACTGGGTGGGAAAAGGGGCATAGATTCAGGCCCACCACCATGTTCTTAAGCCAACTTTGCGTGTCTAAGATCACTTTCTCAATATCAATGTTAGCTGCCTTAGTGGTGGATTTATTGATACAATATACTCCTCTATTATTTCTTATTCACAGGCTGCTAGTGCCTATCCATCTGGTTCACAACCAACCCGCTTACCCAACTATATGGCACAGTTATGCTCGCGCCATGAGTTTTCGTGTGCCGCGCTTGTGGCAAAAGCTGCTGCATGACAAGGGGTCCCTTACGCAGCGCCTGATACAAGCTAGTCAAGGTGACTTTGCGGTACGCGTAGTACGCAATTGCCCAGGCATACCCAATCAGTCCGAAGCCCAAGCCTTAGGCCTGCTACCACGACAGAAGGCTATTATCCGAGAAGTGGAGCTACTTTGCCATGGGCAGGTTTGGGTTTGTGCGCGCAGTATTATTCCTTTTAGCACCTTGGAAGGTCCTTTGCGAATCTATAAAGATATCGGGAATAAACCCCTTGGAGCCTTGCTTTTTAAACACCACAACATGCACCGCGGCCCCCTACAAGTAGCTTGCTTAAAGCGGGTGGATAGCCCACTACAGCACTGGGCTCGACGTTCCGTTTTCCATCTGGATAGCAAGGGCATACTGGTTACTGAGGTGTTTATGCCGCCCATGGAAGCCGTCGCTCGAGCAGGCTAAGCGTCAAGCAATGTCTGCAATCGAAGCGGTAATAGCTGGCACAGGGTGTCATATAATGCTTCGTAGGCTGCCATACCGCATCCCAAAGGATCCGCTAACTCCTGCTCCGGAGCCAACAGCGAAATGTGCGGCCGGCGTGACTCGCTGACCCCTATTAACAAATCATCAATTCGTTGAATATGGGCTTGCGTCATGGCCCAAACGACATCAGTCTGACTTAATAGTTGCTTTGTTAATGGCTGACTGCGCCCCTGCCAATGGATGCCAGCCCGCGATAATACGGTCACGGCTTCCGGGGTGGTTTCACGGACTTTGTTGGCGCTAGTACCTGCTGAAATAACCTTTAAAGGCCATCGGGCTTGTTTAATTAAGTTGCCAGCAAGGGCTTCTGCCATTTGTGATCGGCAGGTATTTCCGGTACAGACGAAAAGAATTTTTATGGTCATGGCAAGTCGGCTTTATAGGTGGCTTGTGGTAGCATAGCCGCAATTATTTTTAACTCCAAGTGTACCATGTCTTTGCTGCAAAACTGGCCAGCCTACAAACAACTTATGCGCCTTGATAAGCCCATTGGCACCTACCTCTTATTGTGGCCTACCCTGTGGGGTCTATGGTTGGCCGCCGAGGGTATGCCACGCTTGGACCTATTGATCATTTTCATTGCCGGTGTTTATCTGATGCGTGCCGCTGGCTGTGTCATCAATGATTATGCTGACCGCAAGGTTGACCGTCACGTTGCACGCACCAAAGACCGTCCCTTAGCGACTGGCACCATTTCAGCGCAGCAAGCCTTGATGCTGTTTTTGGGGCTCTGCATTAGTGCCTTTATTCTGGTACTTTTTACTGACCCTCTCACCATCAAACTGTCCTTTTTCGCCGTTATCTTGGCCACTAGCTACCCATTTATGAAGCGCTATACCCATTGGCCCCAACTGGTTTTAGGCTTAGCCTTTAGTTGGGCCATTCCCATGGCCTTTAGCGCCCAATCAGGGCATGTGCCATACATAGCTTGGCTAACTTTTGCAGCAGCGGTACTGATGACCGTTGCCTATGATACCTACTACGCCATGGTCGATCGCAACGATGATTTGAAAATTGGCATAAAGTCCACAGCGGTTTTATTCGCATCGTGGGACCGCACTATTATTGGCATCTTACAACTACTCACCTTGACCCTATTGGTTTCTGTCGGCCATATACAAAACTTGGGCTGGCCCTTCCATACTGGCCTTACTGTCATGGCCATATTGTTTGTTTACCAAGCCTACATCACCCGTTCTCGCGAGCGCGATTCTTGTTTTCGTGCTTTTCTCAACAACCACTGGGCCTCCTTAGCCGTATGGCTAGGCCTAGTCGCTGAGTATGGATTATAGGCTAGGGTTACCCACTATTTTCTCGGTTTCAACCCAAATTTCTGATTCTATTGATGCTCTTCTACCCACAGAATCGTTGCCCCTACCACGGCAATGGGCATCACAAAGAAATTAATCAACGGCAGCAATAGTAACAAGCTAACACCACTACCAAAGGATAAATGCAGCAACTTACGCTGGCGTAGCCGACGCTTCATATTGGCAAAGCTAATGCGGTTATTATCCATCGGGTAATCCACGTATTGTATGGCCATCATCCACGCAGCAAAGGCGAGCCATAACCATGGCATAAACAACTGCATACCCGGTATAAAGCCCACGACAAACAATATGATGACTCTGGGCAAGTAATAGAGTAGCTTGCTCACTTCACGCCCTAAAGCACTAGGCAGTAAGCGCAAAAAGTCATCCCAACCGCCTCCATCAACAGGGCAACCAGTAAGCAACATCTGGGTCTTTTCTGCCAATAAGCCATTAAAAGGAGCCGCTATCAAGTTGGCAATGATATTAAAGCCCCAAAAGACACCCATAGCTAACAACAAGGTCAACACCAACCACAGCAGCCAAGCCGACCAGGCTAACCAATCCGGTAAAGTCGCCACCGAGGCATCTACCCAGCCTCCAACGTAAACAAACACCAGTCCTATACCTAAACCAAACAGCAGGACATTGACCAATAAGGGCAAAAAAACAAATAATCGTAATTCTTTATGGGTGAGTAAACGCGCGCCCTTGGCTAAGTAGATGAATCCTTTGCTGATATCCATGTGAAGCAGATTTCCTAAATTGACGTTCAGTGAGTATATTGTAGCTTTACCAAGGCCCGCCACCAAGGATTTACTATGCAAGCCATGTTATTGCACGCTTTTGCTACGCCCGCCAGGTTTGAATTGGGCGACATCGCCAAACCGCAACCAGGCCCGGGGCAGGTATTAATCCGCAATATTGCCGCCGGCATCAACCCCATAGACTGGAAAACAGGCACAGGAGGGGGCCGTGCGGCCCAGCTAGGCAATTTACCCATTGCATTGGGCCGGGAATGCGCCGGCGTCATTGAGGCTGTTGGCGAGCATGTGAGAGCCTACAGCCCGGGTGATGCAGTATTGGGATTTTTGCCCGGACGCTGTTTTGCAGAATATGTGGTGGCTGAAATGAAGCATATTGCACCCAAGCCAGACCGAGTTTCCTATATCGAAGCTGGCGCCATTCCCTTGGCGGGTATGACCGCTTGGCAAGCATTAGCCCTTGGTGGTTATGATCTGCAAGGTAAGCGCGTTCTCGTTTTGGCAGGTGCCGGTGGCGTTGGCCACCTCGCTATACAAATAGCCAAGCTACAAGGCGCCAAGTATGTCGCTACCACGGCCTCAGCCCCACGCCATGAGTTGCTCAGCTCATTAGGTGCCAACCAGTGTTACGACTACAACCGGCCTGGCCATCTTGATAAGGCAGGCGAGTTTGATTTAATCATCGATGGCATTGGTGGTGACATCGGCACCGCTAGCCTAAGTGCCTTAAGCCAAGACGGCCTTATGGTGACGTTGCCTTCAGTAACCGCCGAATCTGTGATCGCAGCAGCCAGCAAAATGGGCAAGGTGGCTCGGGGTATACTTGCCAAACCAAATGGTAACCAGCTAAGGACCCTCGTCAAATCCGTTGCCGAGGGTAAAATTCAGGTTGTGCTGGATCGCACCTTTACCCTCGATCAGCTTAACGAGGCCATGGACCTAAGCCGCAGTGGCCACACTCAGGGAAAAATTGTGATCGAAATTGGCCATTAGCTACTGCAGATTTGTTGCTGCTGACGTCGTACCAAATAACAAGTGTTGGTTTCCGGTTGTTCAAAACAAATATCGCGCAGCCATTCTTTGGTATCGCGATCTTTTTCTACGGTAAAAGCAGGCACATCCTCACAAAAACCCACACTTGATGGTGCATTTTCCAAACACGCTTTAATAAAGCGACCAGCGAGCACCCCACAAGCAAAGCTATTACAGCCTTGTATGTCACGCAGTGATTTATCCATACAGGCTTGCTGATTATGGTTTAGTCCATAACTGGCGCCTACTGCGCTAGCTTGATCCGCTTCCATATTGAGGTTGGTATTGAGATCCGCCTGGTAGGTTTTTAATAAACCGTAACAAACCACCAGACCAATAGTGGCCGCCCACCACCATTTATAACGGCGCCAGATTGAAGCGCTCACTACTATCGCTCCAAACTAATGCCAATGTTGCTCACGCCATTAGCCTGAGCCATCGCCTTGATGGCATCTAGCTGTGCGGCCTTGGGTGTGCGCATATCCTGTAGCTTTTGCATTACTTCTACTTGGAAGTTCAGCTCTTGCGCCATCAATTCATGGGTAGAAATATAACGAATAAGGTCTTCTTCGTTAAATTCTTCTTCCGCATGCAGCTCCAGATACTTGGCAATACTTTCTCTCGATAAGTGAGCAACACCAGAGGCGTCCTCCACGCTGGCTTCCTCTAAGCAGTGCAAAGTAACCATCACGGCCACTAGCGCGTCAAAGGCCAAGCCGGCACCAAAACTGGTGTCTTCTTCACTATGAACAATCGCTTCTATCTTGGCAATCTGCGACTCTGAATTGCAACTGCCTCGGGCACTGATTTTGTCCCAGACCTTATCCAGAGCATTACGCGCTACAGCAACGTTATTATATTCCAATAACTCATCATATAGCGCAAAATGTGGAAAAATGCGTTCTGTAACAGCTGCCGCAAAAGCCGTTTTTTGCCAGTCCGTCATTTCCGCTAAAGGGTAGTACAAATCATCAAAATACATAGGTCTATCCTGCTATGGCTTCACCGTCATTATAAGCCTATGGTTGGCGCAGGTCATGGTTTATTACCATTTAATCTTGACGAGCCTCAGCCACTATAATTTTTTCGTGCTACCATGCCACATTGATTTCAGGTTTCTATGGCCATGCAACTCGGCATCAAACATAATCAAACTCAAGTGTTTCATTGGCTCATGCAGGTGCTGTTTGTTGGCCTCACCCTTGGCATCACGCGCGTTGCTATACCTGCTCTGGCCGACCAAGAGTACGCAATTGCTGCGGATTCTTATCTATTTTTAAGCACCTTCGTCATCGCCTTTGGCATCGTTAAGGGTAGTCTCAATTTTCTTGCCGGTTATTGGGCCGAGCACTTAGGTCGTAAGCCCGTTCATCTAATGGGCTGGCTTTTTGGCTTACCCGTGCCTTGGTTAATTTGGTATGCACCTTCGTGGAACTGGATTATCTTTGCCATGGTGCTATTGGGTTTTAATCAAGGTTTATGCTGGTCCATGACACAAACAGCCAAATTGGACATCACTCATGCCAATGAGCGCGGGCTTACCATTGGTCTCAATGAATTTGCCGGCTATCTAGGTGTGGCCATAGGCGGCTTGTTAACGGCTTATGCTGTTAACTGGTTCGGTATGCGTGACAGCCTGCTTTACATAGGCACCTTTATCGTATTGTGCGCCTTCGTACTTTCTTTCTTTTTCGTACATGAAAGTCAACTATGGTTGACTTTGCACCATGATCAAACACCTCAGAACCCACTTTCACTTGGCCAAGTTTTTACGATGATGAGTGGTGGCAACCGCCACCTTACAGCGGTTGTACAAGCCGGATGTGTGGAAAAATTTGTCGATGCCCTAGTGTGGATAATATGGCCCATCTACTTATACCAAGCTAGCCATGATTTAGAATTAGCGGGTTGGGTTATCTCCCTCTACGGCCTTACTTGGGGTATTGGCCAATTATTCACCGGACACTGGTCTGATAAACTTGGGCGTAAACGGCTCAACGTGGCCGGCATGGTAATTTGTGGCATGGGTGCGCTGCTGCTACCGGCCTATAACAATGCCCTCTGGTGGTCTTTTAGTGCTGTTACCACTGGCTTTGGCATGGCCTTACTGTATCCAAACCTGTCGGCCGCAATCGTGGATCACAGCGCCCCAAACTGGCGGGCCAGAGCCATTGGAATCTATCGTTTTTGGCGTGACTTTGGTTATGCTGTTGGTGCTCTGTGCATTGGTGTTGTCTCCTTAGTTAGTGGCCAGCTGCTCGTTGCCTTTTGGTTTGTTGGCGGGTGTATGCTGTTATCGGCGCTATGGCTGTATCTGGCTAGCCGTGATGAGCCACTGTATAACTAGGCACATAGACATGGTCTAAGTGCCGCTAAAGGCTACACCATAAGCGGCCGCGACAATGCCCACTCCTAGTGCACGAAAAAGCCATGTGGCGCCACCAGAACCCATAAGGCGGTTGAACACCTGTTTTCCTAATAGGCCAAAGCTACCCATAACGACAAATAAAATCGAGATTTTAATGCCACCAAAGTAAAGCAGATCGGCAGCAAAACTTTCTGTACGGACAAACTGGGGCAATAAAGCCAAGAAAAATAGTACCGCCTTGGGGTTTGACAAGGAGGTCATGATGCCTTGCTGGTAGGTCAACAAATAGCTTTTTTTCTGCTTGCCATCAACGGCTTTAGGCCTGCCAATACCATAGCGCGCGATGCGATAACCTAAATAAGCGAGGTACAAAGCGCCCAGATAACGCACGGTTGCAAACAACCATGGCGTGCCCACCAATAACAATCCCAAACCCGTGGCGACCAGGCTAATCCAAATAACATTGGCTGTCATTAGGCCTAATACCCCCATCAGGGCATAGCGGAAGCCAAAAGCGGATTGATATAAAATAAATAACACGGCAGGCCCTGGCGTCACTTCTAGGGCTAGGGTGATGGCTATAAATTGTAGTGTGGGTTCTAGCAAGCTGAATTATCCATGATATTGCAACGCCCAGTATAACATGCATTCAGTCTAATCCTTGGCCGCCGGCCAACCTAGCTGCGCGCGATACGGCGCCCATCA
>ERZ1049444.29-NODE-29-length-155435-cov-29.164577_pt1 | contig 155435 bp, 145 predicted proteins | sample MGYA00383101_ERZ1049444 | MGnify/ENA primary metagenome ERZ1049444 (study PRJEB29581, sample SAMEA5548371) | metagenome | biome: marine; feature: coastal; material: water | depth 50 m | study: Short-term variability in the microbial, nano- and picoplankton... | reverse complement strand
TTATAACCAACCCCAAACAAAGCGCAATACCTTTTTGTCAATTAGTGCCAAAAAAGCGCTTTTAGCTAACTGGTAAGCAGCTCGCCGAATGACCAAGGTAGACCAAGCACAAAAAAGGCCAGCTAAGCTGACCTTTTATCTAGCTTTAAATAACACTACTCGACGATGGTAGACTCGGTAACATCATCTTCTACACCATCATCATCACTACGCGGTTTCACCATACGACCGAACACAATGCCAATTTCAAACAACAGCCACATAGGGACGGCCAGCAAGGTTTGAGAAATGACGTCTGGTGGCGTGATCAACATGCCAACAACAAAGCAGCTGACCAATACATAGGAGCGCTTTTTGGACAAATTATCGGGTGTGGTAGCGCCGGTCCAGATAATTAGCACAGTAGCAATGGGTATTTCAAATACGATGCCAAAGGCAAAGAATATTTTTAGCACAAAGTCCAAGTACGCACTAATATCCGTCATGACAGCAATTTCTTCTGGGCCTGTGGCCGTAAAGAAACCAAACATCAAAGGAAATACCACATAGTAAGCAAAAGCAATTCCAGCATAAAATAGAAAAATACTGGAGACCAACATAGGTACGGCAAGGCGCTTTTCTTTCTTATACAAGCCTGGTGCAATAAAACTCCAAGCCTGGTGCAGGATAAATGGCATGCCTATAAATAGCGCCAACACCATGGTCAATTTAAAAGGCGCCAAAAACGGTGATGCCACCTGGGTGGCAATCATGGTTGAACCTTCTGGCAGCAAACTGCGCAAGGGCTCAGATAAGTATAGATACAGCTCATTCGAAAATGGGAACATCACTGCAAAAAAGATGACCACCAACACCACTGCTTTTAACAAGCGATTACGCAGTTCTAACAGATGCCCCATTAGAGGGAGCTCGTCTGTCTTGGCCTGTTCATCAACGGAAGCATTACTCATGTTGTTCTACTCAACAAAATTCTGAATAACCATTAGCTCTGTTTAGAACTATCAGTAGTGTCCATATCTGTGGACGTTTCGCTAGCCACTTGCGTAGCCGCAAGACTACTCGGCTCACTAAAGGGCTGCGCGCCATGGGAACCATCACCCTCGGCCTTCGGCTCAGCATTTGGGCTTTCTGAGGCTTCGACATCAGCCGACTCATCCTTAGTTGCGTCAGCCGCAACAACTGGCGCCTCCATAAGCTCCGCCTCGTCACGTAATTCGGCCATACGATCCTTTATGGCTTCGCGGTTAGCTTGTGCTTTGCCGCGGATTTCCTCGAGGCGTAGTTCCTCTTGAATTTCGCGCTGCACACCACTTACCGTGCGTTTCGCCTTGCCCACCCATTTACCGACGGTGCGAGCCGCTACAGGCAGGCGTTCGGGGCCCAAAATAATGAGACCAATAATGCCCACCAGCATCAGTTCTGTAAAACCGACATCAAACATATATCAACCGTTACTTTTCGGTTTTTTCTTTATCAGCTGCAGCCGTTTTGTCGGCTGTATCAGCTGTAAATGCGGCGTCTTCCTGATTTTCGATTTTTTTGGCATCATCGCCATCATTTACGGCTTTTTTGAAGCCTTTAACAGCACTACCTAAGTCGCCGCCAATGTTACGTAATTTCTTGCTCCCAAAGAGCAACAAAACGATGGCCAATACAATAACCAATTGCCAAATACTAATACCACCTAAACCCATGTCTTACTCCAATATATCAATTTTAATAGTTGTTATATGCAACTTACTTAGTGCGATTGGCCTTCTCAACCAACCCCGACAAATCAAAACGTCGCTCCAGTTCAGCCAATACGGCTGTATGCTCAACATCTAGTTGCGACAACATTACAAGGCAATGAAACCACAGGTCAGCCGTTTCGGCAATCACCTCTTTAGTCGAACCCGAGATTTCGGCATCTTTTGCAGCCAAAATAGTTTCTGTCGCTTCTTCACCTATTTTTTCAAGTATTTTATTCAAACCTTTGGCATGCAAACTAGCCACATAAGAACTGTCTGGCGCGGCTTTTTTGCGCTGCTCCAACACTTCTTGCAAAGCCTGTAAAACGTCACTCATGAGTACATTTCCTTAGGATCTTTCACTACTTCTACGTCACTAACCCAAACACCGTTCTGCAAGCGCTGATAAAAACAATGGGGGCGGCCCGTATGACAAGCAACCCCTCCATGTTGTATTACTGACAATAAAACAACATCCCCGTCACAATCCAAACGCAATTCTTTGAGCTCTTGCACATTGCCAGATTCCTCGCCCTTGCGCCATAACTTGCCCCGCGAGCGCGACCAATAAATGGCTCGACCTTCTTGCATAGTAAGCTGCAATGATTCTTTATTCATCCAAGCCATCATGAGAATCTTACCCGTGACATGATCCTGGGCAATGGCAGGAACCAGCCCTTGTGTATTCCAACTTATTTCGTCTAACCAGCTCATATTATTACCTGTTGCCTCGCCACAGCCAGACCAAAGCAGCAGCAATCACTAAGCTATTTAACGGCGCATAATACCATAGTGCATACCAGTCCATAGGCAGTGTTGCCAAACTGATGGTTAGGATGGCTATGGGCAACCAATGGCGCTTTGATCTCTTTAGCGGAGGCATTTCTATGTTTACTTGTGACTTGGACTGCTGCTCCAAAGCAGCGTGCAACAAGCCCGGCAGTTGCGGTAACTGCTGTGCCATGTCTGGCCAATTATCACGCAATTGGCGCACCACTGTTTTAGGGCTAACTTGGGCCTGATACCACTTGCGCAAAATGGGTTGCGCCGTTTGCCACAAATCCAATTGCGGGTAGAGGTGGCGCCCTAGGCCCTCGATATTGAGCATAGTCTTTTGTAAGAGCACTAGCTGGGGTTGCACCTGCATGTTAAAACGTCGAGCCGTTTGAAATAAGCCCAACAGTACCTGAGCAAAAGAAATTTCAGCTAAAGGCTTATCAAATATAGGCTCACTAACGGTACGTATGGCACCTTCAAATTCATGCACCGGTGTATCCGCCGGCAACCAGCCACAATCTACGTGTAGCTGAGCAATTTGGTGATAGTCACGTTCAAAAAAAGCCAATAGAATGCGCGCCAAGTAGGCTTGGTCTTCACGAGTAAGGCTACCTACAATGCCAAAATCCACAGCCATATACTGCGGTTGACTGGGCGTAGCTGAATTGACAAAAATATTACCAGCATGCATGTCTGCATGAAAAAAGCTATCCCTGAACACTTGCGTAAAAAAGATCTCTACACCGACTCTAGCGAGCTCTTTGCGATCAATACCGGCGGCGTCTATGGCTTCAATGTCATTTACCTGAAGACCAAAAATACGCTCCTGTACAAGCACCTTAGGGTTGGTATATTGCCAATATATCTGGGGAATATAAAGCAGCTCAGAATCAGCAAAATTGCGCTTAAGTTGGCTAGCATTAGCGGCTTCTCGCTGTAAATCCAGCTCGTCATATAACGTTTTTTCGAATTCATCAATGACAGCATGGGCGCGTAGGCGGCGTAAATCAGGAACCCAGGTGTGCAATAGCCCAGCCAGGGCGCGCATGAGCCTAATATCGCGGCGAATGGTGCGCACAATGCCAGGACGAATCACCTTAACAACTACGGCTTCGCCGCTACTGAGACGGGCGGCATGCACTTGTGCAACGGAGGCTGAAGCTAAAGGCGCTTGGTCAAATTCTTTAAAAGCGGTGTTAACAGGCTCCCCAATAGCTTGTTCAATAATCGCCTGAGCTTCGGCACCAGCAAAAGGTGGCACCTTGTCCAACAAGCTTGCTAAAGGCTCTAGCCATTGCTCCGCTAGCAGATCACGACGTGTGGCCAGCAATTGCCCAAACTTAACAAATACCGGGCCCAGATCAATAAGCGCGGCCTTTACGCGCTCCGGCTCTGCACCACGCACCGGCACCAGATAACGCCAGGGCATGAGCCAAATAACCAGGCGCACGGCCAAAGGAATGGGCAAACGTAACAACGGCACGTCCAAACGGTGACGAATACAAACGCGCAGTAAAGTAAAAATCCGTAGCACAGCTTTCATGATGATGGTTAAGGCTTCATACCAAAATGCAGGGCCACAATGCCGCCAGTCATGTTATGGAAACGGCAATTTACCAACCCAGCCTGTTCCATCATTCCCTTAAGGGTTTCTTGATCTGGATGCATACGAATCGATTCTGCCAAATAGCGATAACTTTCCTCATCATCCGCAACCAGTTTGCCAATTTTTGGCAGGATATTGAACGAATAGGTATCATAGGCCTTAGTCAACAAGGGGTTGTCCGTCTTCGAGAACTCCAGCACCAACAAGCGCCCACCGGGCTTCAAGACCCGTGCCATAGATTCCAGAGCAGCCTGCTTGTCCGTTACATTACGCAAACCAAAAGCAATGGTAATGCAATCAAAGGTCTGGTCTGGAAAAGGCAAACACTCTGCATTGGCCTGGACATAATTAACGTTACCGACAATACCCTTGTCAATGAGTCGGTCACGACCCACCTTAATCATGGAGTCATTGATATCAGCCAAAACCACCTGCCCTTCTGGGCCGACGATTTCACTGAACTTCATTGTCAAATCACCCGTGCCGCCAGCAAGGTCAAGCACTTTGTTACCCGTGCGAACACCACTCATTTCGATGGTTTGACGCTTCCACAAGCGATGAATTCCCATAGACATCAGATCATTCATAACATCGTATTTGGCTGCTACGGAATGAAAAACGCCGGCCACACGGCCGACTTTATCGTGCAGAGGAACCTCGGAAAAACCGAAGTGTGTGGTTTGCTTGGGGCCTTGCTCACTCATGAAATATCTACTTACCAAATAATGGGTATTAAGCCGAGCTACACATTCTACTCGGTCAAGCACGATTTGTCTTGATTAAAGGCAGGCTAAGGCCCTGGGGCGAATATATTTTAGGGCTTACTGGTCCGCTGCAGCACGTTCTTTAGCAACTAGAAAGTCAACCACCTGCAACATTTCTTCATTGCCGCCAGCCATCGTAGAATTAACCACGTACTTACCATTTACTAACATCGTTGGCACACCGGTAATTTTGGCGCGTGCGGCCAAACGGTTGCCTTGGCGCAGCTTATTTTTCAAATCAAAGGAGTTATAGGCCTTATCAAAGTCTGCTTCATTGACACCCTGCTCAGCAAAGAAGTTCTGCAAGGCAGCACGTGTACTAATGCGGCGCTTTTGAATGTGCACGGCATTATACATCGCACTATGGGTTTGATCCAAGATGCCCAACTGACGAGCCATATAATAGGCTTTGGCATACGGTTCCCAACTGCGACCAAACACCACGGGGACAGGGACAAAAGCAAGGTCACTCTGCTGCTGCTCAGCCCAGTGGTGCAGCGAAGGCTCAAAGGCATTACAATGTGGGCAGGAGTAGCCAAAGAACTCATTAACAACAATCACGCCAGTATTGCTTTTAATAGGCTGAGCCAGTACTGCATAATTAACGCCGGCTTGGTAGTCTTCTGCGACCGCCAATACCGGCAACAGTGCCAACACACAAATCCTGATGAACTTACTTAACATTTTATTTATCTCCCCTATGCACTGCCTTAACTAAAAACCCTATTGTTGCCATATAGTGTTTACAACGCTAGTATTTTTACGCTTTCTTTACCATCGTACTAATCGACAATTTATGACGCCTGTGAGGCGTATTAAAGAATAAAAAAGGGTGGCCATGCCACCCTTTTTTAAAACTGCCCTTATTAGTTAGAAAGGCCTTGTATATAACTAGCTACCGCTTCAATTTCCTTGTCGCTCATCAAAGCGGCAACTTGGCGCATGATTTTAGCATCATCGTTAGTACGCATTTCAGTACGGAAGTTTTTAAGCTGCTTGCTGGTATAAGCCGCATGTTGACCGCCCAAGGAGGGGAAGCCTGCCTGAGCATTACCGGCACCCGTGGGTGAATGGCAGGCCGCACAGGCAGGGATACTCTTGGCAGCATTGCCAGCAAGATACATCATTTCGCCAGCGACAACCAGCTCGGCCTTGGCAGCACCAACCGTAGAAGTCTGCCCAGCAAAGTAAGCGGCTATGTCCGCTATGTCCTGTTCGCTCATATTATCTAGCATTGCCGTCATTTCAGGTATGACTCGCGCTCCCGAGCGGATGTCGTTCATTTGCTTAACCAAATAACGCTCGCCTTGCCCAGCCAGCTTTGGAAAGCTAGCCACCATGCTGTTACCATCAGCTCCGTGACAACCCGCACATAAAGCTATTTTACCTTGCCCGGCAGTAGCATCACCGGCAGCGTGCGCTAAGCTCATCCAACCAAAAGTCATCAAAATGCATGCAACGATTTTCTTCATGGGTATTCCCGTAACTATCCAGTAGGTTTAGATGCAACTCGTGTACTTTCACGAATTTGCAGAATTTGGGTCCTCACCACTACCACTAAAAAGGTGGGTAGGGCTGCAAAAGGCAGGGGGCATTATAAAGCCCCGACCTTGCAACTTCAATGTCTAGAACCAGAACCCATACAAGACTTTTGCCCTACAATAGTGGAAAAATCACCTATTGTTGATCAAAGTAGGTAAAATGGCGCTCATTAAATTGTGCCATGGTCTAACAATGCCCGAACTACATATTAATTTTCGTAGTGCTGAATTTCTTATTAGTGCAAGCCGCTTGAAGCAATGCCCCGACGACTCTTTAGCAGAAATCGCTTTTGCCGGCCGTTCCAATGCTGGCAAATCCAGTGCCATTAATGCCCTTACTCGCAATCCGCGTTTAGCCCGCACCAGCAAAACACCTGGCCGTACTCAGTTGCTTAATTTTTTCCAACTTAATGTGCCTGGGGCTCGCTTGGTTGACTTGCCTGGCTACGGCTACGCCAAGGTCCCTTTGGCCATGCAAAAAGAATGGCAAAAACATCTCAATGAATACCTTGAAAAGCGCCAACCACTATGTGGCATTGTGCTGGTTATGGACATTCGCCACCCTATGCGCGAGTTTGACCGCATGATTATGGATTGGTGTATTGCCTCTGACCTAGCTTTGCATATATTGCTGACCAAAGCCGATAAGGTCAAACGCAATGCCATGATGAACACCCTGCGCGATGTGCGCAAAAGCCTAGCCGAACACCCTGAGGGGCTCATCACTATGCAGACCTTCTCATCCAGCAAGGGCGATGGTTTACCGGAATTAGAACGCCAACTGGTAACCTTGATGAAACCCCATCTGACGAACGATGACGCCTAGCCGGCACTCAAGATAAAGCAATAAAAAAGCCCTCATGTGAGGGGAACACATCAGGGCCTGTTTTTTATCTCTGTAATTGTTACTGCATACTACTGCAGTTAATGACTTTGAGTCGCCACCATGAAATAAGTTCCATCCTAATACAAAATTATTTCATCTGCCTAATAAAGGCTAATGCGCCTCATCCCAATTGCCCCCCACGCCAATATCAACGACCAGCGGCACGTTCAATTGCGCCGCCCCCTCCATAGCCTCTTTGACACCCGCTTGCAGGGCCGTTAGTTGCGCTTCGGCAACCTCAAATACCAGTTCATCGTGCACCTGCATAATCATACGCGCATCCAAATCCTGTTTGGCCAGCCACTGGTGCACATGAATCATCGCCAATTTAATAATATCGGCGGCGCTTCCCTGCATGGGCGCATTAATTGCTGTTCGCTCAGCAGCCTGACGGGCAATGGCATTGCGGGCTTTAATATCTGGCAGATACAAGCGTCGACCAAAGATCGTTTCTACGTAACCTAAGTCTGCCGCCTGGGATCGGGTATTGTCCATATAATCCTGCACCCCAGGATAACGGCTGAAGTAGCGCCCAATATAATCCTGACCTTCACCACGACTAATGCCCAACTGTTTAGCCAAGCCAAATGCTGACATGCCGTAGATTAAGCCAAAATTAATTGCCTTAGCACTGCGGCGTTGGTCACTCGTCACTTGGTCCGGTGCCACCTCAAAGACTTCAGCTGCTGTGGCCCGATGCACGTCCTGACCATTGGCAAAAGCGGTCACCAAACCCGGATCCGCTGACAAGTGTGCCATGATACGCAATTCGATCTGGGAGTAGTCTGCAGCCATCATCATTTGCCCTGCCGGGGGCACAAAAGCATGACGGACTCGCCGGCCTTCGGCAGTGCGAATAGGGATATTTTGCAGGTTTGGATCACTGGATGATAACCGCCCGGTAGCCGTCACACCCTGATGATAAGAGGTATGGATCCGCCCAGTTCCCTTGTTGATCTGCAGAGGAAGCTTGTCCGTATAAGTTGACTTAAGTTTAGCCAAACTACGATGTTCCAACAATAACTGAGGTAATTCATAATCCTGAGCTAGTTCTTGCAGCACAGGCTCCGCCGTAGACGGCTGACCCTTTGGCGTTTTCTTAAGCACGGGCAAACCCAACTTATCATAAAGAATGCCACCGAGCTGTTTGGTAGACGCCAAATTAAAGATTTCTCCAGCCTGGTCATGAGCACTCCGTTCCAGTTGCTGCATACGTTGACCAATGTTCTGACTTTGCATACCCAAGGCCATTGCATCCACCTTGGCTCCCGTCCGTTCCATATTAGCCAAGACAGTAATCAAGGGCTGCTCAATGTCCTCATAGACCTTTGCCAAACTCGGCTCAAGGGCCAATAAGTCATCAAAATACAAACACAGACGCAAGGCAATGTCCGCATCTTCTGCGGCATAGGGCAGCGCCTGCTCTAGGTCAATCTGGTTGAAGGTTAATTGTTTTACGCCTTTTCCAGCAATGTCTTCGTACTTTAGGTTTTGATGGTCCAAGTAGTGGTTGGCCAGGTCATCCAAGTTGTGGCGTGTGGCGGTAGAATTATGTACATATGACTGCAACATGCTGTCCTTGATTTGTGCTTGCCAATGAATGCCATACTTGGCCAGCACATTCATATCGTATTTTAGGTTTTGACCACAAATAAGTTGGCTAGGGTCCTCCAGCAAAGGCTTTAGCAACTCGATCAAGCGTGCGCGACTAATTTGATCGGGTGCGCCCACATAATCATGCCCGCAGGGTATATACACCGCCTCTCCAGGCTGCACGGCCAAAGATACACCAACCAATTGCGCTTCCATATAGTCCAAGCTAGTGGTTTCCGTATCAAAAGCAAAGCCGGTCCGGTTACGGCACCGTTGCAGCCATGCTTGAACGTCAGCCTCATTCAATAGCAGCTGATAATCCGTCGTGTTTACCGACACAGGGACAGGCCGTGTGTTCATGACAGGGGCAGGATTGACTTCATTTGGTTGCTTAGCTACTGGCCCAGCGGTGGTAATGGGTGTTGCACTAGTAACACCTTCGGCTTGCAACACGCGCGCCCAATTACCAAATTCCAGCTCTTCGTACCAACCCAACAAGGCGGCCTGATCAACAGGCTGTGGTTTTATCTCTTGCAGCCCATGATCCAGTGCCACATCAAGCTTGATGGTTGTTAATTGCTTGGACAAGGGTAAATCAGGCAGGGCCGCGCGTAGCTTCTCGCCAATTTTTCCGCCAATGTCATCCGCATTTTGTATTAAGTTTTCTAAACTATCATAGGCCGTCAGCCATTTTACTGCGGTTTTTGGCCCCGCCCCTGGCACCCCGGGAATGTTGTCCACCTTATCCCCAGTGATCGCTAAATAATCAATAATTTGCTCGGGCGTAACACCAAATTTCTCCACCACTCCAGCACGATCCATATAGGTATTGGTCATGGTATTGACCAACTTAACGTGTTTGCTCACTAGCTGTGCCATGTCCTTGTCGCCAGTTGAAATGAGCGTATCGACACCTTGCTGAGTAGCCTGATGTGCGAGAGTGCCGATTACATCATCAGCCTCGACACCAGGAATGACCAACAGTGGCAGCCCCATAGCCTGTATAATGGCATGAATAGGCGCAATCTGGGGGCGCAAGTCATCAGGCATAGGCGGCCGATGGGCCTTGTATTCACTGTACATTTCGTTGCGAAATGTGGGGCCCTTGGCATCAAAAATAACAATAATGTTGGCGCTGCTGTAGTCTTTGCGCAGGCTGCGCATCATATTAATGACGCCCTTAATCGCGCCGGTGGGCATGCCTTTACTGTTAGTTAAAGGTGGCAGGGCATGATAAGCCCGAAATAGATAGGAAGACCCATCAACCAGAACCACGGGTACAGAAACATCTTGAGGCATGCGAAGATCTCTAAAGGGTATTTAACAGCCCAATTTAGGGCCCATTACAAAACCCGTAGCCTACCATAAGAGCCGCCATTTTGCCGCTACCAATCGCCCCTCAATGAGTGGAAATACTTGTAACCTGCGCCGTCAAAGCGTACTATTTGCAGCCATTTTAGTCATCGCCCCACAGTATTATGGCCGTTTATACACAACTCTCACATACACAGGTCTCAGGTTACCTAGGTCCCTTTAACTTGGGTGAGCTGGTTACTTTCAAAGGTATCAGTGGCGGCGTGGAGAACACGAACTATTTTGTGACTACTCAACAAGCGGGTCAGCCAAAACATGAATATGTTCTGACCCTTTTCGAAGATCTTGGCTATGAAGAACTGCCGTACTTCGTCGCGCTTACAGAGCATTTAGTAAAACGTGAGATTATCGTCCCCGCGCCCCTGCGTGATGAATCCGGCGTAGCATTAAAAAAGCTCGCCGAGCGGCCCGCGTTACTATTTCCTCGCTTTGGTGGAGATCACCTACCGCGTAGCGCTATCACACCGCAGGCCTGTGCCACCATAGGCGCTCAGCTTGGCGCCATGCATAAGGCCGGAGAAGATTTTGATTTACACAGACAGGCGCATCGCGGCCCGACCTGGTGGAACGAACTGGGCCCTCGCGCAGCACAGTGTATCAGCCAAGAGGACGCCTCCCTCTTATTGAATGCAATCCAGGCATATCAGGACATGCTGCAGGATAATGCTGACCTGCCCACCAGTGTTATTCATGGCGACTTGTTCCACGACAACGCGTTATTTGATGGTCCTAACTTCAGCGCTATTATTGACGTATACAACGCCTGCAACGACTTCATGCTTTACGATGTAGCCGTCACCGTCAATGATTGGTGCATTACAGCCGACGGCCATATTCGCGACGACCTGTACACAGCCCTCACTGAGGCTTACCATGAGGTTCGCCCCTTTACCACCACCGAAGCCAACTACTGGAGCATGATGCTGCAAACTGCCGCCATGCGGTTCTGGTTATCGCGTTTAGAAACATACCATGGCCTTGATAACCACCATCGTGAAGAGGGGGTCACCGTGCTCAAAGATCCAGACGCTATTCGGGATATTTTGATGTTACGCCACCAGCACCAGCACCCACTGCCCCACTGAAGAAATCAAGTTAGCTGCTCTGCTGCACTGCTGTGTCACTTACAATTCACACTGCTGAATAGCTTGACCAATGCTTTCAAAGTAACGCAGTAGGCTCTTTTCGCCGGGCTCAATGGTCCAACCCAGCAAGTCAATTTCAACTTCCGCTACGCGCTTGTTGCTCAGTTTTTTTACCAAGGCTCGATTAGCCTCGGCATCAACTAAAATACAGCCCACTCGATTGGCCATTATTAACTTCGTCAGGGCCTGCATGTTTTTCGCCCCGCCTTGGCTACCCGCCGCATCGGCGATACTGCCCAAACTATCAATAGCCATGCGTTCTTGATAGGGTTGCAGGGCATCGTGATAGGTAATGTACCCCACTTTATGGCTGGCAAAATAATCTTGCCAGCGAGCTTCTTGGGCTACTAGCTGTGGCTCTAATTGACGCCAACGCTGGGCCAAACCCGAAGCTAGCTCTGTTTCTATGGCACTGACCCGAGCCACGATGGAAGCCATGGCTAAACGCACATACTCCGGGCTAGTCCACGGGTGCAGGTCGTGGTGATGGTGATGGTGATGCTCATCACCATCATTTGCTAGCTCTAACTCTTGTCCTTGGGGTGGCATTATTATCAATTGCTGATGCGCTGGCTTGCGGCTCATCACTTTGGCCAAATAGGGCTCCAGCTCTGGCCCCATCCAGATAACCAGATCAGCTTGCAGCAAGCGTTTAATATGACTGGCCCGCAAGCTATAATCGTGGGGAGTAATACCATCAGGTAACAGTGGTTCCTGCCAAGACAAACCTAGATCAGTTTGCATCAGCGCCAATGGCTTAATGCTGCTAAGCACTTGCAATGGCTGCTCTGTAGCATAGACCATGGTGTTCATAACAAGCCCAGCAAAACCCAGCCACAGAGACAACAAGATAGACCCATTGCTTTGAAAGCTTCGCCTTAGCTTAGCTGGTAAATAGAGCATGATGATTTCCTTAACTATAGCCAGTACAAACGCCGAGCATGTTATGTTATATTATAACAACAGTCAATTTGACTGTAACCATTGAGGTGATCATGGCTTCCACGCCCTTTCAGCAACACGATCATAGCCACTGTATCAGCAGTGCTCTGCAGCAAGCTAAGCAGTTATGCCAAGAGCGGAACGTGCGCCTGACTCCAGTGCGAGAACTGGTGCTGGAACTGGTTTGGCAAAGCCATCAGCCCCTAGGCGCATATGAACTATTACCGATGCTCGGTGCTAAAGGCTTCAGTTCAGCACCACCCACGGTATACCGCGCCTTGGAGTTCCTCCAGGAGCAAGGACTTATTCATAGATTAGCCAGCATTAATGCCTATACCGGTTGCTGTAATCCCGGTACGCCCCATGAGGGTCATTTCTTATTGTGCTTAAGCTGCCATCAAGTCCTTGAGTTAGACACTCACGCACTCCAAAAATCCTTGCAATCCAGCGCCTCTGTACATGGTTTCACCATTGCCCAACAAACTATCGAAGTCACGGGTTATTGTGCCCGCTGCAAGGAACCGCAATCAAACCCCCTCCAACAGGCTTAGCCCCATGACTAGTGCCCTACTCAGTGCCCAAAACATATTGGTTAAGCGCAGTGGCCGCACCCTAATTCACGATGTTAGCCTTGATCTACAAGCCGGCCAAATTACCACCTTAATTGGCCCCAATGGCGCCGGCAAATCCACCCTTGTGCGCACGCTGTTAGGCTTACAAGATGCCAATGCCGGCAGTATCATTAAACAAACCGGCCTGCGCATAGGCTATATGCCACAAAAACTCAATTTAGAGCCCACCCTGCCTCTAACGGTTCAACGTTTTTTGGACTTGGGCTTAGGCCAGCACCAGTTGGCACCCAAACTTCTCACTAAACTGTCCAAAGCTTGCCGTATTGAGCACTTGCTAACCCAGCCCATGCAGTACCTTTCGGGCGGTGAAACACAGCGCGTCCTATTGCTACGCGCCCTTCTCAACAGCCCCCATCTGCTCATTCTCGATGAACCCGTGCAGGGTGTCGATATTAGCGGTCAAGTCGCCATGTATGAGCTTATTGTCGACATCCGTGACCAACTGGGCTGTGGCATTTTAATGATTTCGCACGACCTGCATATGGTCGCCGCCGCCACCGACCAGGTTATCTGCCTTAACCAGCACGTGTGCTGCTCCGGCCACCCTCAACAGGTTAGCCAAGACCCTGCCATAATTGAGCTCTTTGGTGTGCAAGGCGCGAGCGCTTTGGCCGTCTATAACCACCAGCACAATCACCATCATGATAGCCACGGTACTATTATACCCGGCAAGCACAGCGAGGCCTGTCACCATGATTGATATTCTCCTCTGGCCTTGGCTGGGCGGCATGCTCATTGCTGCCACGACAGGCCCTCTGGGTGCTTTTGTGGTCTGGCGTCGTATGGCTTACTTTGGCGACACCCTCGCCCATGCGGCTCTTTTAGGCGTCGCTTTGGGCTGGATGCTACATATTAATTTGACCTTGGCCGTGGTGCTTTTTTGCCTTTTACTCGCAATCCTGCTTAGCGCGCTCATGTATCAGCGTATTATCGCTACAGATACACTGTTGGGGATCCTGTCTCACAGTAGTCTAGCCGTAGGTTTAGTAATAATAAGCCTGTTTAACGACCAGCCTGTGGACCTCATGGCTATGTTATTTGGGGACCTATTGGCTATCGGCTCTGAGGACATGCTATGGATAAGCCTTAGCTGTGCCATTGTATTGGCTATATTGGCCTATTATTGGCAACCCCTACTCAACCATACCATTTGCCCTGAATTAGCCCATGTAGAAGGCGTCAATACCAATTTCATGCGTACCCTGTTATTTGTACTGATTGCCATGGTTATCGCTATTGCCATGAAGATAGTCGGCATATTGTTAATTACCTCGTTGTTAATCATACCCGCGGCAAGCGCCCGTCGCCTGGCCACCACTCCCGAGCAAATGGCTATGTGGGCGGCCTTGTTGGGCTGTTTTGCGGCCACGGGTGGCATGGCACTATCCTGGATTTATGACACTCCAGCCGGTCCGTCTGTAGTTGTTATAGCTAGCGCTGTATTTTTTATTTTGTATTTAGCCCCCACTAAGGGGCGGCGTTAATGGCTCTTGCCTTGCTAACTCTGCCCAGAGTAAAAGAGTATCAATCTATTTGGCACCTAGCCTGGCCGCTGATTATTTCCAACTTAAGCATACCCTTGTTAGGTTTGGTGGACACCGCCGTAATGGGCCACCTCGACCACGCTAAATACTTAGGCGCGGTTGCCGTAGGTGCGACTGTACTATCCTTTATTTACTGGGCTTTTGGTTTTTTGCGCATGGGCACGGTGGGGTTAACCGCCCAAGCTTATGGTGCAGACAGTTTGCAGCAACAATGGCAAATGCTATACCTGCCGGGCATGGTTGCCGGCAGTATTGGTTTACTGATAACACTATTTTCACCCTTGTATATACAATACGCTGTCAGTTTCATGCAGTCCGCTCCCGAAGTTCAAAAACTGGCCCTAAGTTACTTACAAATAAGGCTTTTTAGTGCTCCTGCGGTATTAATGACATATGTGGCAATGGGTTGGCTTTTAGGAAGACAAAACAGCAAGGGACCCCTTTTAATATTACTGATTACCAATATCAGCAATATTATCTTTAACCTGATACTGGTGCTCGGTTTTGATATGGCGAGTGACGGCGTTGCCTGGGGTAGTCTACTAGCTGATTACTTGGGTTTTGCAATGGCAACCTGGCTGGTTATTGGCCAGCTCAGACACTTTCCCAAGTTAACCTTTGCTTGGAAGCAAAGTCAGGCCATTATCCACAAACTTCTGGCCCTTAATGGTTTCCTGTTTATTCGCACCTTGATACTGCTTTTTGCCCATGCATTTATCACAGCTAAGAGCGGCCAACTGGGGACCGATGTTTTGGCTGCCAATACCCTCTTATTGGGATACGTGGCATTACTCGCATACTTTCTGGATGGTTTTGCTCATGCTGCCGAAGCCATTTGTGGACGTATCATCGGCAAAAAAGACCAACTAGGGTTTTATCGTGCCGTAAATGCAGCGGGTTTGTTCTCCCTATTACTAGCCTTAATTGCTAGTGTTAGCTTTTACGCTCTACACCCATTGTATATACAACTAATGACCAGCCTACCTAGCGTACAAGCTGCGGCAATTGGGTACGCCAGTTGGGTTGTTTGGGTTCCCGTAATCAGTGTCTGGAGCTATCTATTTGATGGCATTTATGTAGGCAGTGCCCAATCAAAAGCCATGTTTCATACTGTGTGGATAGCTTTGCTAGCAATGATGTTAGCGTGGTTTAGCGCAGACCCTAACAATCACCACCTTTGGTTTTCCTATCTCACCTTTTGCTTACTGCGCTCGCTAGTGGCAACAGCCTTGTATTTGCGTTTAAGTTATCGTCAAGCATGGTGGTAACAGCACCAGATAGGCCCGTTAATTCTGCAGGCAAAGCCCAGTAACCATACCTTGGGTAGCGCCCACCAAATCAACTAGACTTAATTCAATTTCCAAGCCACGCCGTCCCGCGCTCACCAATAGACTGGGCTGCTGCTGTGCCGAACTATCAATAAAGGTTGGCAACGGCTTCTTCTGCCCTAGGGGGCTGACGCCACCCAATACATAGCCAGTGCTGCGCGCCACCTGCGCCGGCTCAGCCATTGCGGCTTTTTTGGCACCCGCCGCCTTAGCAACCAGTTTCATACTCAGCTTGCTCGCTACCGGTATTACCGCCACTACCAAAGCCTTGTCAGGTAGCGCAACCACCAGTGTTTTAAATACTTGCCCATGGGGAATACCCAGCTTTTCTGCGGCCTCCATGCCATAAGAGGCACAACTTATGTCGTGCTGATATTCATGAATCTGATGTTTTAAGGCCAATTTTTTGGCGGCATTGATAGCGGGAGTCATGGCATCTAACTTAAAGCACTTTCAGCACTTGTGGCTCAACTTCTTCTACTGCGGGTTTAGCGGCTTGATTAACCCGGGTAGGTAGCTCCTGCTTCGATTTGAGGTAACCTGCCAGACTTTCCTCATAACCACATTCCACACAGTCACGCACCTGATGGTCTTCTTCTCCAGCCTCGGCGATATGCGTGCGCACACTATCAGCCGCGCCGCACTTGGGGCAGACTACCCCAGCTATAAAACGTTTTTTCATACTCCTTCTCCTAAACCTTTGGCGCGAATCAAGGCGGCTACATCTGGCTCTCTACCCATAAAATCGACAAATAATCGCATTGCACTAGCCGCCCCACCGCGACCCAATAACCGTTGCCAATAAGCTTGGCCCGTAGCGGTATTAAAAATGCCATCTGTTTCAAACCGCTCAAACACGTCAGCCGCCAAGACATCAGCCCACATGTAACTGTAGTAACCAGCAGCGTAACCACCGGCAAAAATATGCCCAAAACTGTGCTGAAAGCGATTCCAGCTAGGTGTAGCAATCACCGCCACTGCGCTGCGTACCTGATCCAACACCTCTTGCACAGTTTGCGGCTGGTGTGGGTCGTGTTGCATGTGCAAGCGCAGATCAAAAAGGCCAAATTCCAATTGCCGCACCATAAACATGGCTGATTGAAAATGCTTGGCAGCCAACATCTTATGCAATAGGGTTTGGGGCAGCAGCTCACCAGTTTCATAATGGCGCGCAAACATCATTAATGACTCACTCTGCCAAGCCCAGTTCTCTAACAATTGGCTAGGTAACTCCACGGCATCCCAAGCTACACCATTAATGCCCGCTACGCCTGCCACATCAACCTGTGTCAGCATATGATGCAGACCGTGACCAAATTCATGGAACAAGGTAACCACGTCATTATGCGTCAGCAACGCCGGCTTGTCGCCCACAGCCGGAGCGAAGTTGCATACCAGATAAGCAACTGGGAGTTGTATTTGGCCATCGCCCAAGCGCTGGCGTGTACGGCAATCATTCATCCAGGCGCCACCACGTTTTTGCTGACGTGCAAACAAATCGAAATAAAAATAGCCAATAGTCTTGTTGTCTTGGCTGATACGATAAAACCCCACATCCTCATGCCAACTGGGCACACCCTCAACAGCTGCCACTTGAACCCCAAACAGGCGTTCGACAATGGCAAATAGTCCCGCTTGCACCTGCGGCAAGGCAAAATAGGGTTTTAGCGCTTCTTGAGACAGTTCATAACGATCCTGGCGCAATTTTTCACTGTAGTAAGCGATGTCCCATGCTTGCAGTGGCGAAGGACCGCCTTGTTGTTCAGCAAATGCTTGTAGCTGAGTCATCTCCTGACTCGCAATCGGCTGGCATTGTTGAGCTAGATCTTGCAAGAAGTCGTGCACTTGCGATGCAGAATCTGCCATTTTGCTGGCCACCGAGTAGTCAGCATAATTATCATAGCCAACCAACTGGGCTAGTTGATGGCGCTTTGCTATCAACTCCTGCATGATTCGCGTATTGTCGTATTGTTTATCATGAGGACCCTGATCTGAAGCTCTAGTATTAAAAGCTTCATAAAGTGTGCGACGCAATTGGCGATCGTCAGCAAAGGTTACAACCGAGAAATAACAAGCAAAGTCCAAATTCAGCAAATAGCCTTTTTGCCCTTTACTGGTCGCCAATTGTTGGGCTTGTGTCAAGCTAGACTCAGGCAAACCTAGTAAGCGCTCACTATCATTAAAATGCATAGAAAATGAGTCTGTCGAGTCCATTACATGATTTGAAAACTGACTTGAAAGTTGTGCTAGCTGCTGTTTTAGTTGCGCATAATCCTGTTTTCCCTGTGCATCCAAAGCCACGCCAGCCAAGCGAAAGTCTCGCAATTGCAGATTGATATTCTGCTGTTGGGCACTGGTGAGCTGCGGAAACTCTACACTTTGCTGAATCAACAGCAAGGCATTATAAAGCTCGCTATTTTGGCTCAACCACGTGCTATATTGCGTAACTATAGGTAGGCAGTCATCATAAGCGGCACGCACATCGTCCGTATTGGCGACACTTTGCAAATGAGCCAAAGGCCCCCACAGTCGGCCAATAGCATCATCAATCTGTTCCAGCGGCGGCACCAAGGCCTCATAATCCAATACCTGTGACTGCAATAACGCCTCTATTTGCGCTTGGCTTTGCTCCAACATGGTAGGTAATCGCTGTGTAACCTTGTCCGCATCAAAGTGTTCGAAGTCAGGCAAATGCAAAGATTGCATCAAAGACATGTTTATACTCTCATTAAGTGGCCGTGATTTGTTACACAGTATATGCGGACCCCATAAGGATTTTGCAATCATCTAGCCACAAAGACAAAATTTTAGCTTACAATAGTCCCTCAATGTGAACATTATCGCTTAATAGTAAGATTCTAACACCCATGAATATCCGTCCTTTTAAAGAACAACAACCCACTATTCATGACTCAGTCATGGTTGACCCGCAAGCCACCGTTATTGGTGCAGTCAGCATTGCAGAGGACAGTTCAGTCTGGCCCCAAGCCGTCATTCGCGGTGATGTACACACCATTAGCATCGGTGCCCGCACCAGCATTCAGGACGGTTGTGTGCTGCATGTTACTCATCGTGGCCCCTACACATCTGAAGGCAACGCTCTCACCATTGGTGATGCCGTCACCGTGGGACATAATGCTACCCTGCATGGCTGTACCATTGGCAATCAAGTATTGATCGGCATCGGCAGTACCGTATTGGACGGCGCTCACATTGAAGATCAAGTTATTCTTGCTGCAAATAGTTTGGTACCTCCCGGCAAGACCCTAGTGAGTGGGTTTATGTATGCGGGAAGCCCTGCCTCCCAGCGCCGATCTTTAACTGAGAAAGAGCTGGCCCTGTTTGATTACATGGCCAGCAACTATGTCAGTCTTAAAAACACCTATTTGGAGGCCTAACAATGAGTAACTCGCCCTATACCAAAGACTTCCCTATTTCTTGGGAGGAATTACATCGCAATGCTCGCGCCCTAGCCTGGCGATTGTTGGAACGCGGACCTTGGAAAGGTATTATCGCCATTACCCGAGGTGGTTTGGTACCAGCCGCCATCATCGCCCGGGAGCTGGATGTTCGTCTTATTGATACCATTTGTATTTCTAGCTATGGGCAAGTAGAAGCGGGGACAGAAGCTGATATCGTTGGTGAACACGTGTTATTAAAGGGATTTGAGGGTGACGGCGAAGGTTATATACTTATTGATGATCTGGTCGATACCGGCGGTACCGCCCGGGTAGTTCGCGAACTGGTCCCCAAGGCCACCTTTGCGACCATTTATGCCAAACCTGCCGGTAAGCCAACGGTGGACATGTATGTTACGGAAGTCAGCCAGGACACATGGATCCGTTTTCCCTGGGACATGGTGCATACTTTTGCCACGCCTATTGCCGACATAGAGCGATAATGACAAGCCACAAAGTAAAGTACTAAACTAATCCCTGTCAATAACAGCGAGAATCCATAATGCGAGCGCGAATTAGTATGGTAAGTTTAGGGGTTGAAGACCTCGTTCGGGCTACGGATTTTTACCAGAACGGCCTCGGCTTGCCTCGTCTAGAGCCCTATAAAGACAGCATTACGTTTTTTGACCTCAACGGCAGTTGGCTAGGGCTCTATCCTTGGGACAAGTTGGCGGGTGACGCTGGTGTCAGCCCTACTGGGCAAGGCTACCGTGGCATGGCTTTGGCTCACAACCTGCACTCAATAGAAGAGGTTGATGCTCTTATGAAACAAGCTGTTGCCGCCGGAGCAACCATGATTAAGGCACCACAAAACGTGTTTTGGGGTGGTTATAGCGGCTACTTCGCTGATCCGGATGGTCATTTATGGGAGCTGGCCTACAACCCTTCTGCCTGGATTGGCCCAACAGACGACCACTAACCACCGCTTGCAAAACTCATCAAAGTTGCTGACGCAGCCAGCTTAGTACGCCTGCTGTCGTCGGGCGCACGCCGCGCCAAATGGTAAACGACTCAGCGGCCTGCTCTACTAGCATACCCAAGCCATCACTAGCTTTGGCCACACCATGAGCCATGGCCCACTGACTAAATACCGTGGCTTGTGCCCCATACATCATGTCGTAAGTTTGTGTGCTAGCCTGCAATAAGCCTTCAGGCAAGGGTGGCAAGTCGCCACTAAGGCTAGCCGAAGTGCCATTAATAATCCAATCAAACGGACCCTGCAGGTGCTCAAAAGAACAAGCTTGAACAGGCCCTAAAGAGGCGACAGCCTCGGCCAATGCTTGAGCCTTAGACAAGGTGCGGTTAGCAATGACTACCTGAGCAGGTTTTTGTGCCAATAATGGTTCTAAAACGCCACGCACGGCGCCGCCAGCACCCAGAATCAGAATACGCTTAGCACTGAGTTCGGCCCCTAGATTGACAGTAATATCCCGTACCATGCCCACACCATCGGTATTGTCCGCACATACTTCACCGGACTCGTTCAACCATAAGGTATTGGCGGCCTGTGCCAAATTGGCGGCAGCACTTGGATGTTGGGCTAGGGAAAAAGCCCGCTGCTTGAAAGGCACTGTGATATTTAGTCCTTTACCACCACTGGCAAAAAAATCCTCAACCACCTGTTCAAAGTCGCTTTCTGGCACCAATTGCGCCGAATATTCAACATCTTGCGCCGTATTGCTGGCAAACTGAGCATGAATCTGTGGCGATTTGCTTTGCTTTATGGGGTTGCCTAACACTTGATACTGGTCCATACACACCTCCCTTTAATTAGCTAACCAATCACGGTGAGGCAAAAATTCTTCTGTTAGACGGGCTTCGGCAGAGTCTGGTTGTGGCTGCCAGTTGTAATCCCAACGTACCTCCGCCGGCAGCGACATAAGAATTGATTCGGTGCGCCCGCCCGTTTGCAGACCAAACAAGGTGCCGCGATCATAAACTAAGTTGAACTCCACATAGCGGCCCCGTCGATGAAGCTGAAAATCACGCTCTCGTTCACCATATGGCTGATCTTTGCGGCGCTCAATTATAGGACCATATGCCTCCATATAGCTGTCACCCACACTGCGCATAATGGCAAAAGCGGTATCAAAATCAGGGCTATTCAAATCATCAAAAAACAAGCCCCCTACACCGCGGGCCTCTCCTCGATGGGGCAGGTAGAAATAGTCATCACACCATTTCTTTAGGCGTGGGTACAGGTCTTCGCCAAATGGGTCGCAAGCATTTTTTGCCGTCTGATGCCAATGGCGGCAGTCTGCCTCTTCACCATAATAAGGCGTCAAGTCATAACCTCCACCAAACCACCACACAGGCTCTTCTCCTTTTTTTTCAGCTACGAAAAAACGCACATTGGCATGACTGGTTGGCACGAAAGGGTTGTGGGGGTGAATAACTAGGCTCACACCCATGGCTTGAAAGCTCCTCCCCGCCAGTTCTGGGCGATGGGCAGTAGCCGAGGCTGGCATAGAATCACCCATGACATGGGAAAAATTCACCCCACCCTTTTCAATCACACCACCTTGAGCAAGCACTCGACTGGTTCCACCTCCACCGGCCTTGCGCACCCAACTATCAGCAACAAACTTACCTTGTCCATCATGGGCTTCCAAAGATTCACATATTTGGCTTTGTAAACCCATGAGGTATTCTTTAACAGCTGCTATATTTATGTTTGCCACAGTTAGTTTTCCTACTTTGTTACTTACTTTCACAACGGTTTATGGTTTATAAACACAGCACCTAAACACTGCGGATAATTTCTCCAGTAACCAGATCACGGACTTGAGAAGGCTGTTGGCATGAGCCCAAATTGCCCGGCAATACATAATCCAACTGCTGCGCAAAATATTGCCGCAATTTGAGACGTGTCTTAGCCGGCGGCGCTGCGGCAGGGTTGGCCGAGGTAGAAATAATAGGGCCTCCCAGCTCATCACACAAGCGCGCCACCAATGGGTGGGCAGAAATACGCACAGCCACACTTTCATGGTGCCCCTTTACCCACAGGGGTACCCAATGTTGGTCATCTGGCAAAAGCCATGTGATAGGGCCTGGCCATGTGTTGTTTAGGCGCTGGATCTGTGCATCATTCAAATTAGCTAGCAAGGGCTGAATATGGTGCCAACGAGAAGCCACCAAAATAAGTCCCTTATGCCAAGGGCGCTGTTTTAGATCCCATATTTGTTGCACCGCTTGCCGATTCCAGGGATCACATCCCAAGCCCCAAACAGCCTCCGTTGGGTAAGCAATAACACCGCCCTGACGCACGGCAGCTAAAGCATTATGAACATGCCAATCGCTGGTCATTCAATACCTCTATTTTATACGTACATAACCTTGGGGCCCTTCCGTCACATAACCCAACAAGGAAAGTTCCATTAATTGCGCCGCCACGGCGGCATAGGGTAAGGCCATTTGCTGGCAAATTATATCAACAGGCAGGGGGTCATAGCCAAGCTGATTCAACAATTGTTGCAATAATACCGACAAATGTGCCTTGTCACTGGGTCCTGTGTGATCATGTACCGCTTTATTGGTCATTGATTTAACGCTTGAGCCTGTCAGCATAGGTGCCAATTCAGCAATGATCTGCTCTGGTGTATACACCAAACAGGCACCGTCACGAATCAAATCCAAACTGCCTTGGGCCTTTTTGTTCAACACGCTAAAAGGCAAAGCAAATACCTCTCGACCTTGCTCTAAGGCGGCCTTGGCGGTAATTAAAGAACCACTTTTCGGGGCGGCCTCCACTACCAACACGCCTAAGCTCAAACCACTAACAATGCTATTACGGGCTGGAAATTGGTGCGGCATCGCTGATAAAAACAAAGGCCAGGGTGAAACCAGTGTGCCACCATTGGTAACTATTTGTGCCGCTAGCGCCTGGTGCCGAGTTGGGTAAACTCGCGCCAAACCCGAACCCAAAATGGCGATAGTATCACCCGCCACATCCAAAGCGCCTTGGTGGCTGGCGCCATCAACTCCCACAGCTAGGCCGCTCACGACGGTCAAACCTGCTGTCGCTAAGGCCTGGGCATATTGATGCGCCAAGGCCAAACCAGAAGCACTTGCCTGGCGCCCTCCCACCATAGCAATGGCGGGATCCGCCAATAAGCTCACCTTGCCCTCAACCCACAACCAACCTGGGCAGTCTTGCAGTTGTTTAAGCTGTTCGGGAAAACGAGCATCATGCCAAGTGAGCAGTTGCGCGGCATGCTGCTGTAACCAACGATATTGCTCTTGAAAGTGGCTTTCTAAGTCAACCTGCCGCAATTCGCGCCAGCGTTTTAGTGTCCCTGCCCGCAAAGCTAAACTGTGCAGATCTACTTCATAAACTAACTGCATAATGTCTGGCCAGGCTTGCACTAGCTGCCGACTTTGGGCATAACCTAAATTGAGTTCAGTAAAGGCCAGCCAAGCCCAATCCCGAGCCTGCCATATTGTGCCACTCAAGCACACATCCATATTGCCTGTTTGGCACTTTTTGTTACGAGAATTGTTGGTTCCTTGCATCGGGCCTCCTTGCCGCATATTGCAGTTAACTTAACCGGTTACCCATAATGAAAGTCCGAACACCAGCAAGATTTTGCCGCGTAACAGGGCACGAACTTACATAAAGAGGGTGTTTACGGTTTGTGTCTGGTCAATTACGCCGAATTTTTAACGTCGCCATAGGACAAAACCACAATTGTGTAAAAGTCTCATGATATAATTGTAGTCAAATTTTCATGTACTATTTGAGCAATATCATAATGGCCCTGCTTCCTATTCTTGAATTCCCCGATCCTCGGCTGCGCAAAGTGGCAGAACCTGTCACCGAAGTCACTGATAGTATTCGTCAATTGACCGATGATATGTTGGAAACCATGTATGCTGCTCCCGGTATTGGTCTAGCCGCAACCCAAGTCGATGTGCACCAGCGTATTGTGGTCATTGATGTGTCTGAGGAGGGCGACGAGCCTTTAGTTCTGATTAATCCAGAATGGGAAGCACTAGACGAAGACATGCAAGTCTATCAGGAGGGCTGCCTGTCCGTACCTGAGTTTTATGATGACATCGATCGCCATAGTCATATTGTTTACCGCGCTTTAGATCGTGATGGCCAGGCCATCGAAAGCCAGGCCAGCGACCTATTGGCGATTTGTATCCAGCACGAATTGGACCATCTAAATGGTAAGCTATTTGTTGATTATTTATCTCGTTTGAAGCGTGATCGCATCCGCAAGAAGCTGGAAAAGAAACACCGCTTGGAACAACAGGGGCGTTAAGTCTGCCACTGCCATTGTTAACTTACAATGGCCAACTAAGGAGCTCACGTGAGCAACCAAAATCTGCGCATCATCTTTGCAGGTACGCCCGAATTTGCGGCCCAACACCTACAGGCGTTAATCAATAGCCACCATGATGTGGTGGCGGTTTATAGTCAGCCCGATAGACCCGCAGGACGGGGCCGCAAATTAACAGCCAGCCCTGTAAAGCAGCTGGCCATGGACCACCAACTAGAAATACAACAACCCCTGTCCCTAAAAGAACCCGATACCCAAGCCCAGCTTGCTAGTTATCAGGCCGACATCATGGTAGTGGTTGCTTACGGCTTGTTGCTACCGCAGGTGGTATTGGATATTCCTCGCCTAGGTTGCATTAATGTGCATGGTTCGCTATTGCCTCGCTGGCGCGGCGCCGCCCCTATACAGCGCGCCCTACTAGCCGGCGATGCCGAAACGGGTATCACCATCATGCAGATGGCGGCTGGGCTTGATACTGGCCCCATGCTTCACAAAAGCACGGTAGCCATTAGCGAACAAGACACCTCCGCTTCCCTCTACGACAAGTTAGCAATAACGGGTTGCACTAGCCTGTTAGAGGTGCTCGACCAAATTGAATGCCTAAGGGCTCAAGAGCAAGACGAAAAACTGACCTGCTACGCTGACAAGCTGAGCAAGTCTGAAGGTGTTATTAACTGGCAACAACCTGCTCCAGCAATTAGCCTACAGGTACGAGGCCTCAATCCTTGGCCTGTGGCCTACACCGGTTTTAGCCAACAGAAGCTGCGCATTTGGATGGCTCAAGCCCAGCCTAACAAGCACACTGATATGGCGCCTGGGACCGTCATAGGCTACAGCAAACAGGGTATCAACGTGGCCTGCGGCCAAGGCCAGCTGCTCATTACCGCATTACAATGGCCTGGAAGCAAAGCCATTAGTGGCGCTCAGTTAAAGAATTTGCAACAAAAATTGCCCATAGGTAGCCTACTTGGTCGTGAGGATTCACCGTTGTGAGCGAACCCACACGCTACTTGGCCGCCTTGGCCATCATGGAAGTTTTGCGCAACAAAGGCTCGCTGGCTGGCAGCCTACCCCTAGCTTTAGCTCAGGCGGAAGTTAAAGAGCGGGCCCAATTGTCACAACTAGTCTATGGCACCTGTCGTTACTTTCCACAACTGAACGCTATTGCTCAGCAACTACTGAACAAACCTTTACGCAACCGCGATCAAGATATCTATGGGCTGATTTTAGTGGGCCTGTACGAGCTGTGTCATATGCGCACACCTGCCCATGCCACAGTAACAGGTTGCGTAGAGGCGTCTAAAGCCAGCGGTCAAGACTGGTCGGCGGCCCTCATTAATGGTGTCCTGCGATCATTCTTACGCCAACAAGAAACACTACCAGCCCAGTTATCTAAACAACCTGAGTACCAATACAATCACCCCCAGTGGCTGCAAGCCAAGCTCGCCAATCACTGGCCTGAAAATTGGACACAAATATTGGCAGCCAATGATCAACAGGCTCCCATGACCTTGCGTATTAACCAGCGTCACCACTCGGTAGACGAGTATCTAGCCCTGTTAAGTGCTGCTGATATCAACGCCAAGGCTTGCCAATATAGTTCTTGGGGCGTGCAACTAGCGGCACCCTGCCAAGTAGAAAACTTGCCAGGTTTTGCCCAAGGCTGGGCCAGTGTGCAAGATGAAGCCCCGCAGCTCGCCCCCATGTTGCTAGATCTGCAAGATGGTTTGCGCGTTTTGGATGCTTGCGCGGCACCGGGTGGTAAAACAGGCCATCTGCTAGAGGTGGCCAATCTAGAGGTAACGGCTGTTGAATTAGAGCAGCGTCGCATAGGTCGTTTGCATGAGAATTTGCAGCGCCTGCAACTGCAAGCCGAGGTTATTTGTGCCGATGCCAGTCAGCCAGAGCAATGGTGGGACGGGCAAGTTTTTGATCGCATCCTGTTAGATGCTCCCTGCTCGGCTACGGGCGTCATTCGTCGTAATCCTGATATAAAAATGTTGCGTAGCAATGAAGACATAACTCGTTTGGCCCAGCTACAACTGCGCCTATTACAGCAACTGTGGCCAACCTTGGCCGTTGGCGGCAGCATGGTTTATGCTACCTGTTCGGTGTTGCGGCAAGAGAACGAGCGCATTGTGAAACGCTTCTTACAAGGCCAGGAGAACGCTCTACATCAGCCCATCCATGCCCAGTGGGGGCAAGCCACTGAATACGGTCGACAGTTGTTCCCCAACCCTGATAGTCACGATGGCTTTTATTATGCCATATTGCAAAAGACCACTTATTAATAACAAATTTGACTCGGCTTGCCCTGATTACCATGACACACAGATGGTTTCTGGTATCATACAAGCAAATCGGTTTATAACACTGAAGCGACCGTTATGAAAATTATCATTCTCGGTGCCGGCCAGGTCGGCAAAACCTTGGCAGAAAACCTGGCCATTGATGGCAATGACATCACTATGGTGGACCAGAATAAGGCGGCCCTAAAAGACCTGCAGGACCGCCTGGACATTCGCACTATTGCCGGCCCTGCCTCCTTACCAAGTATTCTCGAAGCCGCCGGCGTCGAAGATGCCGATATGCTAGTAGCCGTGACCAATACCGATGAAGTCAATATGGTGGCTTGTCAAATTGCCAAGCACGTTTACCTGACCCCTACGACGATCAGTCGTATTCGGTCTCACCAGTATCTACATCATCGTGGTGCCTTATTCAAAACTGAGAAAGGCGCCTTTCCTATTGATGTCATCATCAGCCCAGAAAAGCTAGTCACCAAACACGTACAGCGTCTCATAGAAAATCCCAGCGCCCTGCAAGTACTGGACTTTGCCGAAGGGCGCGTGCAACTGGTGGCCGTTAAGGCTCGTATAGGCGGGCCCCTAGTTGGTCAACCAATCGCTAATTTGCGCCAACATATGCCCAACATTGATACCCGTGTGGCCGCCATATTCCGTAAGGACAGGGCCATCGTGCCAGAAGGTGATACGGAAATTCACGTTGATGACGAGGTTTTCTTCATTGCGGCCAAACGCGATATCCGTGCGGTGATGAGCGAATTACGGCGCCTCGAAAAGCCCTACAAAAAAATTATGATTGCTGGCGGCGGCAATATCGGTGCTCGTTTGGCTAGCAATCTAGCAAAAGACTTTCGGGTCAAGATTATCGAGCGCGGCTTAGCCCGCTGTGAACAATTGGCCGATTCCCTAGATGACGTCATTGTGCTGCACGGCAGCGCTTCAGATCAAGATTTGTTAATTGAGGAAAATATAGAAGCCACCGATGTATTCTGCGCCCTTACCAACGATGATGAAGCCAATATCATGGCCTCCATGTTGGCTAAACGCTTAGGGGTGCGCAACGTCATGACACTCATCAGTAACCCCGCTTACGTTGATCTTATCGAAGATGGCACCATCGATATCGCTATTTCGCCACAACAAGCCACTGTTAGTAGCTTGCTTACCCATGTCCGTCGGGGCGATATTGTTAATGTTCACTCTTTACGCCGCGGTGCGGCTGAAGCCATTGAGGTCATTGCCCACGGCGACCTGAAAACATCACAGGTGGTAGGCCGAAGGCTGGAGCAAATTGCCCTACCTGAAGGCACCAGTTTTGGTGCTCTAGTGCGTGGCGATAAGGTGATCATGGCACACCATGATACGGTCATTGAAAATGATGATCATGTCATACTTTTCCTTACAGATCGCCGCATGATAAACGATGTTGAGCGCCTGTTCGCCGTCGCACTCACATTTTTCTAGGCCCTGCCATGCACTTGCGAATAGCTCAGAAAATCATCGGCATCCTTCTTATGGTCTTTAGCTTGGCCATGCTGCCACCACTACTGGTATCGATTATCTATCAAGACGGCGCCCACATGGCTTTCATTCAGGCTTTCGGCATTACACTAGTAGCTGGCTTAGTGGCTTGGCTGCCCGTGGCCAAATACCAAAAGGTATTGCGCACCCGCGATGGCTTTGTAGTAGTGGTGTTGTTTTGGACCATACTCGGCATATTCGGGGCCCTACCTCTATACCTTATCAAACCCTGGCAGGTTAACTGGCAGTTTGTTGATGCCCTGTTTGAGTCCTTGTCAGGGCTCACCACCACCGGTGCCACAGTCATTCGGAAAATAGATTATTTGCCAGAATCGATCCTTTTTTACCGGCAATTTCTGCAATGGTTCGGGGGCATGGGCATCATTGTATTGGCCGTGGCTATTTTGCCCATGCTGGGTATTGGTGGTATGCAATTATATCGTGCCGAAACGCCTGGTCCGGTGAAAGACTCCAAGCTAACACCGCGCATAACAGAAACAGCTAAGCACCTCTGGTACATCTACCTAGCCCTCACCGTAACCTGTGCGGGGGCATACTGGATCGCTGGCATGAGTCTTTTTGATGCTATTAGTCATAGCTTTTCCACAGTGGCTATCGGCGGTTTTTCCACCCACGATGCCAGTTTGGGGTATTTTAACAGCCCGGCGATAGAAGGCATTGCCATTGTATTTATGCTGCTGGCGGCGATCAATTTTGGCTTGCACTTTCAAACTGTGCGCCTTATGCGCAACAAGCATCATAGCTTCAACCTTAAACATTATTGGCAAGACGAAGAATTTCAATTTTTCTTAAGCATCATTGCCAGCATTTCTGTACTTACCATCATCACCCTATACTTGGCGACCAGTATGGGCTGGATTGGCAGCTTCCGTCAGGGATTGTTTGAAGTGGTATCCATAGCCACTACCACAGGCTTTGCCACAGCCGACTTTGCCAACTGGCCTGCTATGTTGCCGTTTTTGTTATTCAGTGCCGCCTTTATTGGTGGCTGCGCCGGTTCTACTGGCGGTGGCATGAAGGTTGTGCGTGTATTAATCGTATTAAAACAAGGCCTGCGCGAAGTAAGGCGCTTGATTCACCCTAATGCCGTAATTCGCGTTAAACTTGGTGGCACAGCCATACCTGACCGTGTTGCCGATGCTGTGTGGGGCTTTTTCTCTGTCTATGCTCTAGTGTTTATCATTATGATGATCATTTTGTTGGCTACTGGTTTAGATCAAGTGACGGCTTGGTCCGCCGTTGGCGCAACCCTCAATAACCTTGGCCCAGGGCTAGGTCAAGTGGCCTCTAACTATGGGGAGATCAACACCACAGCAAAATGGATTTTATGTTTTTCAATGCTCCTCGGGCGTTTGGAGGTCTTCACTTTACTGGTGATCTTTATGCCTATGTTTTGGCGTGATTAATTTCACCTATGCACCCTTTATTCTCATTTTGTTAACAGACTTATCCACAGGTCAACTCCATGTCTGATAAATGGAACCAGCGCTATACCCAGTTTCCAAACTTACCCGCGGTTAATCACTGGCTCCATGCCTATCGGCATTTACTTCCTACGAAAGGCCATGCTCTGGACTTGGCATGCGGCCTAGGACAAAATGCATTTTTTCTTGCAAAACAGGGACTTATAGTAGATGCATGGGACAGCTCTATAGTGGCGATAGACGCGCTTAATGACCGTGCTAACGCTCAGCAATTGCCCGTTACGGGGCGTTGTATTGATGTCAAACAACAGTGGCCAGAGGGCGACTTTGACGTGATCTGTGTGAGTGCTTTCTTGCAGCGAGAACTTTGTCCACATATTGTTGCTCACCTCAAAGCCGGTGGTATCCTTTTCTATCAGACCTTCAACCAGGTACCTTTACCGAACAAACCCAGTACCACCAGCTTCCTGTTACAGGAATGTGAGCTGCTCAGTCTATTTGCTGACTTAATACCCATGGTCTATATTGATGAGCAAGAACGCTTTAGTGCTGATGCTTTGCCCAACATGGAAGGTAAAGCGCTATTAATTGCGCGAAAAAAATGAATGAGCCGCCCATTACTGCTCTAACGTTTGCTTAAAACGACGGTATTCCCATTGGTACTGCTCTGGATGGTGCGCAATAAGATCGGCCATCGCATCGTTTATGGACTGCACTGAATCCTGTAACGACTCATGCAGACACTGCTCGCTAATATCCAACAACTCAATAGCAAAGCCTTGGCCGGGTCCTAGGCGTTTGGCCCAGCCCAGCAACACCTGTATCTGTTTAACAGGAGCATTCGTAGGGGATGAAGACTTAGGAGCCACAAAGCCTCTCATCAATTGCGCTACTAAGGTCATTGTATAGGCAGGCTGACCAAAAAACGTTGCCTCAATAGCAGACTGAGCAGGAGGCTCCTGATCTGGCAAAATTAACAAAGATTCGTGTTTTTTTAAAGCTCGCTTTAACATCATCACACCCTTTGCCGAAGCCGGTGCGAGGGCCATACCGGCACCTTGGCGCCCTTGACTAATCAGCTCATCCAAGCCTGCTAATTTAGCCGGCTTATACAAGGCTGTAAGGGGGGATTGCTGTGCGAGCCATGCGGCAAATAATTCCCAATTGCCAAAATGGGGTGTCACAATAATGCGCGGGCGCACACCATCTAACAAAGCGACCCCTTCTACATGACGAACCCGTTTGCAGTTTGCAGCTCCTGAGTCACACCAATTATGCCCCATTTCCATCATCGCCATAGCTGTGTGGCACAGGCTTTTTTGCACTAGCCGTTGCTGGCTTGGACTATCTAGATATGGCAAGCAACGCGCTATGTTGCGCGTTGTTTCCTGCTTGGTTCGATTAGGTAGCCAATACAATAAATGCCCTATTAACAAACCCAACCGCTGAGCAATAGCCATTGGCAACAAACCAAATATACGGATAATGCTGGTTGCCAAAAAGGACTTCATCATATGCTAAAGAAACCAATAACAGTGAAACAGTGAGTGAGCGCTAGGCACACATAGTACCATCCTTATAGCAATCACACTCGATGCAACGTTAAATTTCCACCATAATCACTCATTTTTGGCGCTAAGTGCTATTTTTGTCTTGATTTTGCTAACTGTCAGGCCGCCTAGTTCATGCGCGAAAACCATGAATGGTGTATAATATCGCGTTTATTTTGAGCCCCTATGGGGTTTATTCTATTAACAGTCAAAAGTGGATTTGACCTCGTGGACACTACTACTGATAGCAGCACTTTTCAGGGTCTGATATTTGCCCTACAACAATTCTGGTCCAAAAAGGGCTGCAACATTATGCAGCCTCTGGATATGGAAGTAGGCGCAGGGACATTTCACCCTGCTACCTTTCTCAAGGCTATCGGGCCTGAAACTTGGCGCTCGGCTTATGTGCAACCTAGCCGTCGCCCAACGGATGGCCGCTATGGCGAAAACCCTAATCGCCTGCAGCATTACTTCCAATTTCAGGTGGTGATCAAACCATCTCCCGACAACTTTCAGGAAATGTACTTGGAGTGTTTAAAACACCTTGGTATTGATCCAGAGGTCCATGACATCCGCTTTGTGGAAGACAATTGGGAATCCCCAACACTTGGGGCCTGGGGACTCGGTTGGGAGGTTTGGTTGAATGGCATGGAAGTGTCTCAATTCACCTATTTTCAGCAGGCAGGTGGCCTAGAATGTTATCCGGTCATGGGCGAAATCACCATTGGCTTAGAACGCATTGCCATGTATTTGCAAAACGTCAATAGCGTTTACGACCTAACATGGAGCCGCGCGGCCAACGGCGAGACAGTCTCCTATGGTGATATATACCACCAACAGGAAGTGGAGATGTCCACCTTCAACTTTGACCACGCCCATGTGCCTACTCTATTTTCCAACTTCGATCACTACGAAGCTGAATGTGAAAAATTGGTGACAGAGCATCTGCCATTGCCCGCCTATGAACTAGTGCTCAAAGCATCTCACTGCTTTAATCTACTGGATGCCAGGCATGCTATTTCGGTGACCGAACGACAGCGCTATATACTGCGTGTTCGCACCATGGCAAGACAGGTGGCTCATGAATACTATGCCGCTCGCAAGGCTCTAGGTTTCCCTCTGGCCAGCCCAGAACTGCGTGCCGAATTACTCAATAATGAGGAGCAAGCATAATGTCTCACGCTGATTTTTTGTTTGAACTAGGTACAGAAGAGTTGCCACCCAAGTCGTTATCGGCTTTGCAAAACGCACTACAAAATAGCATTGTCAATCAGTTGGCTCAATTAAACCTTGGGCATGATCAGGTAAAAGCCTACGCGACGCCACGCCGTCTTGCCGTCATTATTGACCAATTACAACTACAGCAGGCTGATCGCCAAGAGAGTCGCCGTGGACCATCCCTATCTGCACCCGAGAAAGCCGCTCAAGGTTTTGCTCGCTCTTGTGGCGTAGAGCTGCAGGACCTAGAAGTAATCGAGACGAATAAAGGCCAGTACTACAGCTTTGAAAAACGCGTGTCTGGTGCCGCCACCAAAGATTTACTGGCTAGCGTTATTGAACAGGCACTAGCGGACCTTCCTATCGCAAAGCGTATGCGCTGGGGCGCATCCCGCACTGAATTTGTTCGACCTGTGCATTGGTTTATCTTAATGCTGGGTGATGAACTGATAGACACCAGCCTACTTGGCCTAGTCAATGGGGCGACCACACGGGGGCACCGTTTCCACTGCCAGCAGGACTTCAACATCACTAGTCCAGCATCCTATGCCCAGCAATTGCGCGATCAAGGCCATGTGATCGTCGATATGGAAGAACGTAGACAAATGATTCGGGCACAGGTCGCCCAAGAAGCCGCCAAAGTAGGCGCCAACGCCATTGTCAGTGAAGAACTTTTGAGTGAAGTTTCAGCCCTAGTCGAATGGCCAGTTAGCCTGTGTGGTAGATTTGATGAGACCTTCTTGGCAGTACCTGCCCAGGCCCTCATTTCCTCTATGGCCGAGCACCAAAAGTATTTCCACCTTGTGGACGACCAAGGTCGTATTCAGCCCTACTTCATTACTGTCAGCAATATCATTAGCAAAGACCCAGCACAAGTTATTGCCGGTAATGAGCGTGTCATTCGTCCTCGCCTCGCCGATGCCGCCTTTTTCTTTGAAACCGACAAAAAATCTAGCCTCGAGAGCCGCAACCTGGCCTTAGAAAAAGTCGTATTTCAAGCAGATTTGGGCAGCCTTGCTGACAAAACCCGTCGCATTGCGTCTCTAGCAGGCACCATTGCCACACAGATTGGCGCTGACTCTAACAAGGCTACGCGGGCCGGCTTGTTGGCGAAAGCAGACCTTAACACCGACATGGTGCTTGAATTTGGTGACCTTCAAGGGCTCATGGGCCATGTATATGCTGTCAACGACGGCGAAGACAGCATCACCGCGGCGGCCATCGAGCAGCATTATTGGCCAAAGTTTGCTGGTGATAAATTACCCGAATCACCCGAGGCCAGCGCCCTAGCGCTAGCAGATCGCCTAGACACCCTTACCGGCCTGTTTGGGATTGGTCAGCCACCTACTGGGAGCAAGGACCCTTATGCGTTGCGTCGCGCCACTGTCGGCCTACTACGCATTATGATAGAGCAAGAATTAGACCTTGATTTGTTAGCATTGATCAATGAAGCCTATTCTCTGCATACGTCTCTAAAGCAGGACCAGACCACGACTGGTACGCAACTGCATAGTTTCATCACTGAACGACTACGAGCCTATTATGATGACCAAGGTATCAAAACCGAAGTCTACTTAGCCGTCAATGCCAACAAGCCCACTTCGCCCCTTGATTTCGACCGTCGCGTTAAAGCCGTAAATCACTTTCTAGCTCTGGACTCGGCTAGCAGCCTAGCTGACGCGAACAAGCGAGTTAGTAACATACTAGCAAAAAATGGCAACGGAAGTGAAAGCGTAAACGCCGCATTGCTAGAAGATGCCAATGAGGTGCTACTTAACACGGCCCTCAGCGAAGTCACTTTAGCGAATCAAAGCCGCATCGAAAATGGTGACTATCAGGCCACACTTACCGCTTTGGCCAATCTAGCCCAGCCTTTAGAAGCCTTCTTCGCTAGCACTATGGTTATGGCCGATGACGAGGCTATTAAGAACAACCGTCTCGCGTTACTTTCTAGTATCCAGGTCGAATTGGCACGAGTAGCCAATATTGCGCTCTTAGCACAATAAGTGTGTTTCACGTGAAACATGATGGACCAACAACCTAACTGAGAGGCGGCTCACTCCCTCCCTGAAAGCAGTGTTTCACGTGAAACACTGCTTTTTGCTCCCGATCCCTTTCATACACAACCAATAATGATAGGAACAAAAAAACCACCTGATGGTGGTTTTTTGTATTTGGCGTTTAGGCTAAGGCCTATTACTCGATAATTTTAGACTTCTTACACGTCTAGATTGGATACTTGCAGCGCATTCGTCTCTATGAAATTACGGCGCGGCTCTACCTCATCACCCATCAATGTAGTAAACATTTGATCAGCTGCGATGGCATCATCAATGGTAACACGCAACATACGACGACACTCCGGATCCATGGTGGTATCCCAAAGCTGTTCTGGGTTCATCTCACCGAGTCCCTTATAACGCTGAATGCCTAAACCTCGACGAGCCTCTTTCATCAACCATGCCAAGCCTTCAGAAAAGCTCTGGGTCGATAACTGACGCTCTCCACGCTGGAAGTAACCAGTAGGTTCAATCAAACCAGACAGGGCCTCATTGAGCGCTACAATGGCGCGGCACTCTGCAGAATGGAAGAAATCATAGTTAATAAGATAATCATCATCGATACCGTGAGTAGTGATAGTAACTACTGGCAAGTAGCCACCTCGCTCCGGATTAGCCTTGACTACACCATCATAGATAGCACCACCTGATTCGTTATCTGACAATCTTTCAATCATGCCATCCAACCACTCCGACAGCTTGTCTTGATCCTGCAAGGCATCAACAGCCAAGACTGGGGCGTAGAGCATCTGATTCAAAATGACCGAGGGTACTACACGCTCCAAGCGCTGGATGGTGGCCATGACTTGGTTGTATTGAATAGCCAAAGCCTCCAAAGCCGAGCCCGAGATAGCCGGCGCATTGTTACTAGTGTGCAACGAAGAGCCATCCAGAGCGCCCTGCAAAAGGTATTGATCTAATGCTGGGTCGTCTTTAATGTATTGTTCTTGCTTACCTTTTTTCACTTTATACAAAGGCGGCTGAGCAATAAATACATGACCATTTTCAATAATAGGCGCCAAATGACGGAAGAAGAAAGTCAACAATAAAGTACGAATGTGCGCACCATCAACATCAGCGTCAGTCATGATGATAACGCTGTGATAGCGCAACTTTTCAAGATTGAACTCATCACGCCCAATGCCACAACCCAATGCTGTAATCAAGGTTCCCACTTCAACAGAGGACAACATCTTATCAAAGCGTGCCTTTTCTACGTTTAGAATTTTACCTTTTAAAGGCAAGATGGCTTGGGTCTTACGGTCTCGGCCTTGCTTAGCCGAACCACCAGCAGAATCACCCTCCACCAGATATATTTCGGAAAAAGCAGGGTCTTTTTCCTGACAGTCTGCCAACTTACCTGGCAAGCCCGCAATATCCAGAGCCCCTTTTCGGCGCGTCATTTCACGCGCTTTACGTGCCGCCTCTCGGGCGCGAGCCGCATCTAACATTTTACCAACGATAGACTTGGCGTCCTGTGGGTTTTCCTGCAAAAATTCAGACAAAAACTTACCCATTTCCTGCTCAACAGCAGACTTAACTTCCGAAGAAACCAACTTGTCTTTGGTCTGTGAAGAGAACTTTGGATCTGGTACTTTTACCGAAATAATAGCGGTCAAGCCTTCACGGGCATCATCACCTGAAGTAGACACTTTCGCCTTTTTGTGGGCTGACTCAGCATCAATATATGTATTTAAGGTACGCGTTAAAGCCGCCCGAAAACCGGAAAGGTGAGTACCACCATCGCGCTGCGGAATATTGTTAGTAAAACAATGAATACTTTCCTGAAACGAATCGTTCCATTGAAGAGCCACCTCAACACCCACGCCATCTGCATGTAACGTATTGAAATGCATACATTTATTTAATGGTTGTTTGTTAGTGTTAAGGTATTCCACAAAGGCCGACACGCCGCCCTCATAGCTAAACAATTCCTCACGACCACTGCGCTCATCCTTTAAGCGAATGGCCACACCTGAGTTTAGAAAAGACAGTTCGCGTAGGCGCTTGGCCAAAATATCGAACTGGAACTGAATATTGCTAAACGTATCTTCCGACGCCCAGAACGTACAAGCCGTGCCCTGAGTATCTGTAGAGCCGACTACGGCCAAGGGCGCCTGCGGCACCCCATGATGATACACCTGCTCATGCACCTGACCGGCGCGCTTAATCGTTAACTTCAGCTCTTTTGATAGTGCATTCACAACACTGACGCCAACGCCATGCAAGCCGCCGGAAACCTTATAGGTATTATCGTCGAACTTACCACCTGCATGCAGCACGGTCATAATCACCTCTGCTGCCGAAACACCTTCCTCTGGATGAATATCAGTGGGGATACCACGACCATCGTCGGTTACGGTAATGGATTCATCAGCATGGATTATGACATTGATTTCATTACAAAAACCAGCCAAAGCCTCGTCAATACAGTTATCCACCAATTCAAATACCATATGGTGCAAACCCGTGCCGTCATCCGTATCACCAATATACATACCTGGGCGCTTTCGTACCGCATCCAACCCCTTTAGGACCTTTATACTGGACGAGTCATAGGTATTTTCTTCGCTCATCAATGTCGCTCCAACATGCAAGAGGCCATAAAGTGGCCATCTTTAATCAATAATTTAACAGCTGTCGTCTACTCAACAGCCGTGATTCTACCTTGTTCAATAGTAAACCGAGCCAAGGTGGCATTCGCTGGCCAAACATCGGCCAATTCATTGGCGTTCACAGCTGTTACAAAAACCTGTGAATGCATAGCAACCAACTGTTCACACACCTGGCTTAAATGCTGAGTGTCCAGTTCGGCAGCCAAATCATCTACCAAAAATAAACACCGGCGCTGATCGCGTTTGCCCAATAACTCTCCTTGAGCTAAGCGCAAAGCAATAGTTACCAATTTCTGCTGACCTCTGGACAAACGTTCCGCAGCACTTACACCAGCTACTGTAAAGCGCAAATCAGCACGTTGTGGGCCTCGCTGGGTATACCCCAACTGCTGATCCCTGTGGAGGCTTTCTTGTAAGACGTCAGCCAATGAGTTGTCTTTACTCCAACCACGATAATAACCCAAGCTCAAATCGGGAATATTTACGATTCTCTCCAAGCTAGCAAGAAACAAGGGCTCTAACACCGCCAAATAGGCCGCTCTCAGCTCATCTAATTGCTCAGCAACCCTAACCAAGCCGGGATCAAAACTGGTTCTTACAGAGGCATCCATTGTACCACATTTAAGGCTGGTATTCCTTTGTTTTAACAGCCTCTGAGCCTGTTTCCAAAGCCCATAAAATCGCCCATCATAGTGAAATACACCCCAATCCAAAAACTGCCTCCTAACACCCGGACTAGCATCCAACAAACCCCGACCAGCAGGCGCAATAACCTGAACTGGTAGTAACATCGCTAACTCAGAAGTCGAACGCAGGGTTTCGCCGTTGAGACGAATCTGATGCTCACCATCAAGACGTCGAGACATGCCTAGTGGCACACTGCCCCCACTAGACGTGCTAATGCGGGCAAATAGTTGACAAGCTGATTGGCCAGCGGTAATCACTGATGCCAAGCGATGGCTGCGAAAAGAGCGCGCCAAAGCTAGCATATGGATCGCCTCTAAAAGGCTAGTCTTGCCACTAGCATTAGCGCCAGTGATGACATTCACCCCCGTGCCGGGCACCATATCAACGTCCTGCAGATTACGCAGGCCCTGCACAGTTAGATGACTAATTGACACGGAAAAGGTCTGTGGATAAGTTTGGGGGTATCATGGGCAAAAATAGTCTAAATGGCGATTATTCAAGACCTTAACCATGAGCATTAGCCAGTGTGAATTACAAGCGCATGGGCATGATAACGTACTGGGCATCACCCTCATCACCGTCGGATAGTAATGCACTAGAATTCGCATCACTAAGGGTCATTTTCACCTCTTCGCTACCCAAAACACTCAATACATCAAGCACATAGCCCACATTGAATCCGATTTCAATCTGCACCCCCTGGTAGTCCACCATAAGGTTTTCTTCGGCTTCTTCCTGCTCTGGGTTATTGGCAACGACCTGCAGATTAGTATCACTTAAAGTCACCCGAACGCCGCGGTACTTTTCATTCGATAAGATAGCAGCACGACTCAATACGCCGCGCATAGCTAAACGATCAACTAGCACGATCTTGTCGCCATTTTTCGGTAACACGCGCTCATAATCAGGGAACTTGCCATCAACTAGTTTAGACGTGAAAATGAAATCCTGAGTAAATGCACGCACATGACTAGCACCAATAACCAACTTTACCGTGGCCTCTTCGTCAGTCATCAAACGCGCCAACTCCAATACACCCTTACGCGGCACAATCAATTGTTGACCGGCCTGCTCTGGTAGAGCAATGGGCGTAACACTCGTCGCCAAGCGGTGACCATCAGTGGCCACGGTGCGTAATTGACTAGCTTTGATTTCAAATAGCATACCGTTCAAGTAATAACGCACATCTTGTTGCGCCATGGCAAAACCAGTTCTATCTATTAGGTTTCGCAGGCTAGATTGTGGCAATTCAAATTCAAATGACTCTGGGCTATCTTCTACATTTGGAAAATCCGATGCCGGCAGTGTGGATAACTTAAATTTACTGCGCGCCGAACGCACAAATATGTGGTCGTCCTGTTGGCTGACTTCAATCACAGCGTGATCTGGCAAGGACTTACAGATATCCAGCAACTTGCGCGCTGGTACAGTAATACTGCCCGGCACTGATTCTTCACTCAACAAGGCCCGACCAACTAGCTCCACCTCTAGGTCCGTACCCGTTAGGCTAAGCTGGTTATCTTCTACTACCAACAAGATATTGGCCAAAATAGGCAATGTTTGACGGCGCTCTACAACGCCCGCTACCAAACCCAGTGGTTTCAATAGAGCCTCGCGGCTGATAGTAAATTTCATACAACTTTCCTGTTAAGGTTAAACTTTTTTCTATACCGTCAGTGTACGGTATAAATTAGCATAATCATCATGTATTTCGCGATCCAATTCGCGTAATTCTTTTACTTTTCTACAGGCATGCAAGACCGTGGTATGATCTCGACCACCAAATGCGTCACCGATTTCTGGATAACTGTGGTTAGTTAGCTCTTTAGCCAACGCCATAGCCAACTGGCGAGGTCTTGCTACAGATCGAGTGCGGCGCTTAGACAGAATGTCCGCAACGCGAATTTTATAATAACCCGCCACGGTTTTTTGGATATTATCAATGCTCACTTGCTTATCTTGCAAGGCCAATAAATCTTTTAGGGACTCTTGCACAAAAGCTTCACCAATAGCCTCACCAGTAAAATGAGCGTTGGCGATAACACGCTTCAACGCCCCTTCTAACTCACGCACATTAGAACGAATACGCTTAGCTAAGAAGAAGGCCGCACTTTCGGGCAAATAAACCCCAGCTTCATGAGCCTTCTTAAGCAAAATAGCAACCCGAGTTTCCAGCTCCGGAGGTTCTACCGCTACCGGCAAGCCCCAACCAAAGCGCGACTTAAGACGCTCCTCTAGGCCGTCTATCTCTTTGGGATAACGATCACAGGTCAGAATCATTTGCTGGCCACTTTCTAAAAGGGCATTAAAAGTATGAAAAAATTCTTCTTGGGAGCGCTCCTTACCAGCAAAAAACTGAATATCATCAATCAACAAGGCATCTACGGAACGGTAGAAGCGCTTAAAATCATTGATAGCATTAAGCTGCAGGGCCTTAACCATATCCGCCACAAATCGCTCTGAGTGCAGATACACGACCTTGGCGTGAGGGTTACGCTCTAATAATGCCGCACCCACCGCATGCATTAGGTGGGTTTTGCCCAAGCCTACACCACCGTATAAAAATAACGGGTTATAAGAACTACCTGGGTTTTCCGCAACCTGTTTCGCGGCAGCCAAGGCCAGCTGGTTAGACTTACCTTGAACAAAGCTGTCAAAGGTAAAGCCGCGATTTAAATAGCTTTGGTGACGCAAAGAACCATCTACCTGCACTTCTCGCACAGGGGTTACCTCAGTGTCAGCCAACAATATCTCGCTGTTACCAGGACCTGACTGAGCAGGGGCGCCTACCATGACCGATGTTGATTCAAGTACCGGCTCAGTACTAGGGCGCGAAGGCCAACCTGACATAGTGGTTTGGTTTAAAAAAACTGGCCTGCTCTTGGGTGCCATACTAGCCTCAAGGCTCACTCGCATGGTAGAGCCAAACTGCTCTCGAGCCAACTCTTGAATACGTGACAGATACTTATCTTCTACCCAGGTCTTAAAAAACTTATTTGGTGCCTGCAACTGCAAATGCAGCTCTTGCTCTTGCACCTGTAGTGGCTTCACCCAAGTATTGAAGGGCTGGCTCGACATCTCGGACTGCAGGCTAGCAAGTAATCGGGGCCAATAAGTTGAAGACATAGTATTTATAACCAAAACAAGCACAGAAAAACCACAAAACAGCCGTAAAGTCTAACATTATCCACAGGCACTTATCCACAGCTAATCGCCGCTGACCTGGATATCACTTACATAAAATAAACGCAGCAAAAAAAACCCATTATCAAAAAAGAAATTCACCTCTAAGCTTGCATACGTAACGTTAATTCCATATAATTGCGCGCCTAGTTTTGAACCGCCACTATTATGTGGCCTGTAACTTATATTTAGCGAGACCGATCATGAAAAGAACGTTTCAACCCAGCGTACTGAAGCGCAAGCGCACTCACGGTTTCCGTGCCCGTATGGCTACTGCCGGCGGCCGTGCGGTAATTAACGCACGTCGTGCCAAAGGCCGTAAGCGTCTGAGCGCGTAAGTGCATTATTTATACGCTAGTTAATCTATTTCAAAGCAACTAGCTATGACCGATTTCGACTTTCCCCGGCAACGACGCCTGTTGACAGCTGGGGATTATCGATGGGTTTTTGATAAGGCTGATTTCAAAGTCTCTGATCAGCATCTGTTGATATTAGCACGCCCCGCACAAACACCTGATTCTCGTTTGGGGTTGGTGATTGCCAAAAAACACATCAAACACGCAGCTGATCGCAACCGCATCAAACGCATTTTACGGGAATCTTTCCGTACTCTAGAACCACCTTTTGATTCACCCCTAGACATTGTTGTACTGGCTCGCAAAGGCCTTGATGAATTAGATAAACCTGTTTTACACAAGCTTTTTAACAAACAGTGGCGCCGTTTAGCAAAAAAAATGATGCAAAGCACCTAGAAACAGCCAACGACGGTTGCCACCAGTATTTCAGCCCCTATAATCACGGTTGGATAAAGAAGCTGTTCAATTACTACTAGACGAAAATCCCTATGGACTTCCAACGTATACTACTTATCGGCGCACTAGCAGCCATTTCCTATATTATGATGCTGCAATGGGGCCAAGATTATGGCCCTGCCGCCACCGAGCCCACGCAGGTAACTAGCGTTTCCGCTTATCAGGAAGCCCCGGTTAGCACTGATTTTGCGATCAGCACGGATGAGCAAACCATAGTCCCCGTGGAAAACACACAGGCCCAAGCGGCCCTAGTCAATGTCACAACTGATACACTGCAAGTAACAATCGATACCCATGGTGGTGATGTTATTCAGGCCTCATTAGTACAATACTTGGCTGAAATGGATCATCCTGATGTGTTGTTCACCCTATTGGAGCAAAATCAGAACCGCACCTATGTGGCCCAAAGTGGCCTAGTGGGCAGCCACGGTACTGATGCGACAGCTCGCCCCGTATACAGCGTCAGCCAAAGCAGTTATAACCTGGGAGATGGTCAGGACAGCATGGATGTGGTGTTGTCTTTTACGGATCAATACGGCGCCCTGATTAACAAGGTCTATACTTTTACTCGTGGCAGCCACACTATTGGCTTAACCTACCGTGTAGATAACCAGTCCAACCAGCCTTGGGCTGCCAACTTGTTTGGCCAGCTAAAGCGAGATAACTCAGCCGACGCAACAGAAAGCAACAGCATGGGCATGTCTGCCTATCTTGGCCCAGCGTTTTCTCTGGATGATGAAAAATACAAGCGTTATGATTTTGACGACATGGATGATGAGAACCTTAAAGCCACAGCCACTGGTGGTTGGGTTGCCATGTTACAACACTATTTTGTTAGTGCGTGGATTCCCAACGCTGAACAGCAACACACCTATAGCACTCGCGTTAGTAATGGCAACTATATTGCTGGTTTTGTTAGTCCTGCACTTACCCTTCAGCCTGGCCAACAAGGCAGCACCGGTGCCCTATTGTATGCCGGTCCGAAGATTCAAGATGATCTAGAGGCCATTTCTGAAAACCTTGACTTGGTCGTTGATTACGGCTGGCTTTGGTGGATTGCACAACCCTTATTCTGGTTACTAAAAACCATGTATAGTTTTGTTGGCAACTGGGGTGTCGCTATCATTCTGGTAACCTTATGCGTAAAGGCCTTTTTCTTCTACCCCTCGGCCATTTCCTATCGCTCAATGGCCAAGATGCGCGCCTTGGCACCAGAGATTGCCAAGCTTAAGGAGCGCTTCGGGGATGATCGCCAGAAAATGTCCCAAGGCATGATGGAGCTGTACAAGCGAGAAAAAGCCAATCCATTAAGTGGTTGTTTCCCTATTTTAATCCAAATGCCCGTATTTATTGGCCTCTACTGGATGCTGATGGAGAGTGTGGAACTGCGCCATGCACCTTTCTACCTATGGATCACCGACCTTTCCGTCAATGACCCTACTTACATACTGCCAATCCTCATGGGAGCCAGTATGTTTGTTCAGCAGCTACTCAACCCAACGCCTCCAGACCCAATGCAAGCCAAGATCATGAAGATGTTGCCTTTGGTATTCACCTTTTTCTTCTTGTGGTTCCCTGCTGGCCTAGTACTATACTGGGTGGTCAACAACCTTCTCTCCATTGCCCAGCAATACGTCATTACCAAACGTATTGAACGTGACATGGCAGCCAAGAAGCCTTAGTTGCATTAGGGCCTGATCCAACTGATCAGGCCCTAATAGTTATCATGCAAACTCCCGCCACCACCATCTGTGCACAAACCACGCCTCCAGGCAGCGGTGGGGTTGGCATCATTCGCCTTTCGGGGCCACAGGCCCTAACCATTGGGCAACGCCTAAGTCGCAATACGGGTCAGCCGCGTCATGCCCACTACGGTCCCATTTTAGACCATCAGGGCCAACAAATTGATGCCGGCATCACCTTATATTTTCCCGGCCCAGATTCTTTTACTGGCGAAGACGTGTTCGAATTTCAAGGCCATGGCGGTCAAGTCATTATGGATATGTTGCTTCGTGAGATGACACACCTTGGGGCCGAGTTGGCCCGCCCTGGGGAGTTTAGTGAGCGCGCCTTTATTAACGACAAGTTGGATTTAGCCCAAGCGGAGTCCATCGCAGATCTTATTAACGCCAGCTCCGAACAAGCCGCACGTAATGCTTTGCGCTCCATGCAAGGGGAGTTCAGCCGTCAAGTAGACCATCTGGTGGAGCAACTTATCCACTTGCGCTTATACGTGGAAGCGGCTATTGATTTCCCAGAAGAAGAGATCGACTTTTTGGCAGACGGCAAGGTGGCAGGGCTACTCAACCGTATTAGCCAGCAGCTGCATAGTGTGTTACACGTGGCTCAGCAAGGCAGCTTATTACAAGAAGGTATGCAAATTGTTATTGCTGGCGCCCCTAATGCCGGCAAATCCAGCTTATTAAATGCCTTGGCAGGCCAGGAGCGTGCCATTGTTACCGATGTCGCCGGCACCACCCGCGACATTCTAAAAGAAACCATACACCTTGACGGCCTGCCTTTGCATATTATCGATACGGCAGGTTTGCGCGATAGTTGCGACCAAGTCGAGCAAATTGGCATCGAAAAAGCTCTCCAAGCTATTCAACAAGCCGATCAAATTTTATTGTTGCAAGACTCCAAAGAACAGATTAATCCACAGCAGCTATGGCACCAACTATTACCACAACAGCCCATGCCCAAGCATGTTACTTTGGTGCGCAATAAAATTGATGTCAGCAAAGAAACCGCCAGCACTTATGAATTGGCAGGTGTACCCGTCATTGGCATAAGCGCCAAGCATGGCCAAGGTATGCCCGCTCTACGCGAATACTTGAAAAGCATTGTCGGCTATCAAAGTACCCTAGAAGGCGGTTTTAGTGCCCGACGCCGTCACCTCGACGCCCTACAAAAAGCGGCCCAACACCTGCAACAGGGGGCCGATCAGCTGGCTTATAGCCAAGCGGGAGAGCTGTTGGCCGAAGATCTGCGGCTAGCCCAGGAATGTTTAAACGAAATCACGGGACAATTTACCAGTGATGATCTACTGGGACGCATTTTCAGTTCCTTTTGTATTGGTAAATAAAGCGCTTGGCATGCAAAGCTGATGGCTTACCTTGCTGTTCACCCAACACCCACATACAATTAACCCAGTCTTTTTACTTTCTGCGCTGCCTTTAACCGCTGTCGCCGATTCAGGATAACAAAACCAACGTCATGCAAAGCACGCCATATCACATTGTCTGTATTGAAGATGAAGAAGACATCCAAGAAGTCATTGCCTTTAATCTGGAACGCTTAGGTTATCAGGTGAGCTTGGCTGATGATGGTAAGAAGGGGCTGGCGCTGGTACAACAATGCCAGCCAGATTTGGTGCTATTGGATGTAATGTTGCCCGGACTAAATGGCATGCAAGTATGCCAACAACTAAAAACCGCCAGCAACACCGCTCACATTCCTATCATTATGCTGTCCGCCAGAAGTGAAGAAAATGATATTGTTAAAGGCCTCACCGGCGGAGCAGACGATTACATCACCAAACCTTTTAGCCAAGCCGAACTTATGGCCCGTATCAAAGTCGCTTTGCGGCGTAAGCCGCAACCAAGCGTGCTGCTGATAAAAAATGTTGGCTTAGATCCAGACCTGTTTGCCTGTAAGGTCAACGACCAAACCATCAAACTGACCACCACTGAATTCAAACTACTGCAAGCAATGATGCAAAAGCCTGGGCGCGCCTTTTCACGGGAGCAACTGATTCAAGCGGCTTTAGGTGAGCAAACCGATGTAGTAGATCGCAATGTTGATGTCCATATTCGTGCTATTCGCAAAGCCTTGGGCGATGACAATAACATCATTGAAACTGTACGCGGTGTTGGCTATCGCTGTTGCAGTAGCGAAACTTAAGTAACAACATTATGCGTCGTCATTCTCTCATATTTATAAAGCTTTATGCGGCTTTTGCCGTCGTCGTACTATTTAGTATTAGTGTCTTAGGGCTCATGGTGCAGCGCCAAATTGAAGAGGCCAGTCTGCGAGACATTCGCACCAACCTTGATCACCAAGCCTATATTCTACAACAGACCTTTGCCTTTCAAGACCAGCTGCATTTGCAGCAACTGCAACAACAAGTAGCCACCATCAGTGCTAGTATTGAAGCACGCATTACCTTGATCGATGAGAACGGCAACGTACTGGCCGACTCCGAATTTGATCCACAGCAAATGGACAACCATAACCAGCGACCAGAGATTCTGCAGGCACGCCGCACCGGCAAAGGACAATCCCAACGTTTTAGTACTACCTTAAATACCACCATGCAGTATGTGGCTGTACCGAGTCTAGGTAACGCCAATCAATTGGGTTATATACGCACAGCACTATCAACACAAAGCATTGCTGAAGAAATTAATTATCTGCGTCGTGTGATTATCATTGCCACTAGCCTAACTGCCATCATCGCCCTATTCGTTGGTTATTGGCTAGCCATGAGCTTCGCACAACCGCTGCGACAAATGACCTTAATTGCTAACAACTATGCCCAGGGGCGCTATCAACTGCGCATCCCAAGTCATCGCCGTGATGAGATTGGTGATCTGGCTCGTTCCCTAAATCAAATGGCTGACATATCAGCCCAACGTTTTAATACTTTAGCCAGCGAAAGAGACCTGCTTGAAACCATTCTAAAAAGTATGAACGAAGGTGTCATCACGGTTAATAACAAGGGCGTCATCCAACATATTAATGTGGCAGCATCTCGCATGCTACGCACCAACAACGAAAAATCATTAGGTCAATCACTACAACAAATCGAAGATACACAGGTATTGTTCAATGCTTGGCAAAAATGTTTACGTGCCCAGTCAAGTCATCAACAGCAAATTCAATTACGTGGTTATGCCTTTGCTCGCCACTATCGTTTGCATGTAACATTACTCAAGGAATCCCGCGAAGGTGGCGCTATTCTGGTATTACAGGACATCACCGAAGTACAGCGAATTGACCGTATGCGGGCAGATTTTGTCGCCAATGCGTCCCACGAATTAAAAACCCCTATTACCGCGATTCGTGGCTTTGCAGAAACCTTGTTAGAAGATAGCAATATCGACCCCAAATTACTGCGTCGATTTATGCGCAAGATTCACAGCCAATCATTACGCCTATCGGACCTAGTATCAGACCTGCTAGCCCTATCGCGTTTAGAAAGCAACGATCAAGCCTACGATACCCAGGTTGATCTAATGACGATTACCAAAAAAGTGTGTACTAATCTCCAAGCAGTGGCTCAAAATGAAAATATTAATCTCAAACTGCATGCCGATAATCAACCACTAAAGCTATATGGCGATGACAAGGCACTGGCTCAGTTGATCACCAATCTGGTTGATAATGCCATCAAGTACACGCCAGAAAATGGTCGCGTAGATGTGTACCTCTCACAACAAGATGAAGAGATACTGTTTGCCGTGCAAGATACCGGCATCGGCATCGCCGCCATTGATCAGGAACGTATATTTGAACGTTTCTACCGTGTAGATAAAGCGCGATCGCGTGAAGTGGGTGGCACTGGCTTAGGCCTAGCCATTGTTAAACATATCGTACAAAGTCATCAGGGCCACATAAGGCTCAACAGTACGATAGAAAAAGGCTCCCGCTTTGAGGTTAGATTACCACTTTCGTAATACAAGCAGGTCTGCATGCAGGCTTAATTTAATGCCTAAAAAAACTTTATTTTTGGCTCATTGTGGCTAATCTTTATATTTTCTTAACATTACCTACCTATAATGCGCCCTAGTGAATATATCACTGTGATTACTTTGCATAAAAGCTGCCTTGTTCAATCATTGAACAAAACAACGATCCTGCAAAGACCTCACTCTACATTGATTATTTAATAGCAAAGGTAAAGCGTATGGCTTCCAGTACTATTCTAAGCCTATTTGGTCAGTCTCCTATCAAACCCCTGCAGAACCATATGCATACGGTTGTAAACTGTGTAGAACTTCTTAAAGAGTTTTTTCAAGCTGTTTGTGCTGAAAACTGGGAAGCAGTTGAAGCTACCTACAATAAGATTTCTGAACTAGAATCTGAAGCTGATGAACAAAAACAGGACATTCGTTTGCATTTGCCAAAGAGCCTGTTTATGCCTATCAATCGCTCTGATCTTATCCACTTGCTAAGCAAGCAAGATAAAATTTGTAACACGGCCAAAGACATTGCCGGCTTGATTCTAGGGCGTCAGCAAATTGTGCCTAAAAAAATTGCTTCTGATATGCAAGCCTATGTGAAATCGGCCATTGCCGTCTCTTACGAAGCCAAGGTGGTTATCGACGAACTAGACGAGCTGATCGGATCTGGTTTTGGAAGTCGAGAGATTGATCGCATCAACAAATGCATTGTCAAAGTTGATAAAGCCGAGAATAAAAACGATAAGCGCCAAATAAGCCTACGTTCCAAATTGCACAGCATTGAAAAAGACTTACCCCCTATCGACGCCATGTTCTTATACAAGACCATCGAAGCCATTGGCAATTTAGCAGACTGTGCTCAAAGTGCCGGTGAACAAATTCAAATCATTATTGCTCGCTAAAGCGATTTAGAGGTTATTGAGATGGATGTATTAAACGAATACGGTCAAATTTTACTTATTCTAGCCATTATATTTGGCGTATTTATGGCCTGGGGTGTGGGTGCTAACGACGTGGCAAACGCCATGGGCACGTCAGTAGGCTCCGGTGCTATTACTTTAAAGCAAGCAATTGTTATCGCTATGATCTTCGAATTTGCTGGTGCTTACCTGGCAGGTGGTGAAGTTACAGCAACTATCCGCAAAGGCATTATAGACCCCTTAAGCCTGCAAGGTACGCCAGAATATCTAGTATACGGCATGCTCTCAGCCCTCTTGGCGGCTGGCACCTGGTTATTGATTGCCTCAATGTTAGGCTGGCCTGTATCTACTACTCACTCTATTGTTGGCGCCATTGTTGGTTTTGCTGCTGTGGCTATTTCTATTGATTCCGTAAACTGGAGCAAAGTAGGAACTATAGCCGCCAGTTGGGTCGTATCACCAGTATTAGCAGCTACCATCTCCTACATGTTATTTCGTAGTGTACAAAACTTAATACTGAATACGGCGACGCCTTTTGAAAATGCCAAACGCTATGTGCCTATATACATGTTTATGGTGGGTTTCATGATCACCATGGTGACTTTAATCAAAGGCCTTAAGCATGTCTTCAAAGACATGGGTTTTCAACTTAATTACTTTGAAATGGTCCTTATTGCTAGCTGCGTGGGCATTGTTGTTTCCATCATTGGTAGCATCATGTTAACGCGGGTAAAGCGCAATAAAGAGCTGGAATCAGACGACCGCTTTGCTAATGTAGAAAAGGTCTTTGCTGTACTAATGGTATTCACCGCCTGCGCTATGGCCTTTGCTCATGGTTCTAACGATGTAGCAAACGCCGTTGGTCCTATGGCCGCAGCCGTTAGTACCATCAAATCTGGCTCTATTACGGCCACCTCCAGCATGCCAGCATGGATTCTGTTGGTAGGTGGTGTTGGTATAGTCGTTGGTCTCATCACCTATGGTTACAAGGTAATGGCAACTGTTGGTATTAAAATCACCGAACTAACACCAAGCCGCGGCTTTGCCGCTACGCTAGGTGCTTCTGCCACGGTTGTACTGGCTTCTGGCATTGGTTTGCCTATTTCCACTACACATACCCTAGTAGGGGCTGTATTAGGCGTAGGCCTTGCTCGCGGCATTGCTGCCCTAAACCTACGTATTGTTGCCAATATATTCACCTCTTGGGTCATTACCTTACCAGCTGGCGCTATCCTGTCTATTTTGTTCTTCTATGTGTTCAAAGGTGTCTTTACCTAACACCCCACTAACATGGTATAAAACGCGTCTGTGGGCGCGTTTTTTTTTGCCTATACAATGTGGATAGTAACCATCCTAGTCCTGATTATAGCTAGCAAAAACAAAAAATATCTCTGTTTCCCGTTAGCGCTTAGTCAAACTGAAAATTATATTTTGCCGTAGGTATGTATAATCGAGAGTTAGCTATGCCCAGACTTCTAACAACTTATCCACTTAATGCTTTTAACATAAAAACCTTATAAATCAAATTTTTATAATTTATTTTATAATTTTAATCACAAGCTTATTCAAAAATACTCATATAATTCCAAATTCAGTACAAGTACCTGTGCATAACTACTATTACAACGACCCAATAAACTTGTTAACAGTTTTTTAATGTGTATAAGTCACCCACTTATCCACAATTCATACCCAAATTATTGTTACCTAAAAACACCCCTTATTAGACCAGTTATAATTAACTTAAAATTATGTTTTTAAAGTAAAAAAACAGCTTATCAACAGATTTTACTTTAGCTAATAATAACCATAAAAATAATCTAAATATATTTCATATATTCTATTTTTATTTAAATACAGAATTAATTTGCTCATTTCTTAATCAAGCAGAAAAAGCTATACTACGCGGCTTATTTGATTAACTCTGCAAACTAGGTGCAACCGTGCAATTCCCGGGTCATTTTGATGTCATAGTTATCGGTGGTGGTCATGCCGGTACTGAAGCTGCTTTAGCCAGTGCAAGAATGGGTGTTCAAACCTTATTGCTTACGCACAATATAGACACCTTAGGTCAAATGTCATGCAACCCAGCCATAGGTGGTATAGGAAAAAGTCATCTAGTTAAAGAAATTGATGCTTTAGACGGATATATGGCGACAGCAACGGATTTAGCCGGTATTCAATTTCGTGTGCTTAACGCTCGTAAAGGACCTGCTGTACGGGCAACTCGTGCCCAAGCTGACCGCTCTTTGTATCGTAATGCCATAAGATACAAATTAGAAAACCAAGAAAATCTATATGTTTTTCAACAAGCTGTTGATGACATCATTATTGAACAAAACCAGATACAAGGTGTTGTGACTAATATGGGTTTAACCTTTATGGCACAACAGGTAATACTTACAGCTGGCACGTTTTTAGCGGGTGTGATTCATATTGGCATGGAGAATCATCAAGGTGGACGCGCTGGTGACCCACCGGCAAACACCTTGGCAGCGAAATTACGCGAACGACCCTTTTCTATAGAGCGTTTAAAAACTGGCACCCCACCACGCATTGATGCCCGTACCGTTGATTTTAGTGTTATGCAAGAGCAACCAGGTGATAAACCAACACCTGTCATGTCTTACATGGGCCAGGTAACGCAACATCCAGAGCAAATATCCTGCTATATCACGCATACTAATGAGCAAACCCATGAGATTATTCATCAAGGGCTTGATCGTTCACCTTTGTATGCTGGTGTTATTGAAGGTGTTGGACCACGTTATTGCCCATCTATCGAAGATAAAATCATGCGTTTTGCTGACAAAAATAGTCATCAAATATTTGTAGAACCAGAAGGATTAAACAGCATAGAACTCTACCCTAATGGTATTTCGACTAGTTTGCCTTTTGATGTGCAACTCAATCTAGTGCGTTCTATCAAGGGTTTTGAGAAAGCTCATATTATTCGTCCAGGGTATGCTATCGAGTACGATTATTTTAATCCGCAAGATCTATTGCCCAGTTTAGAAACTAAATTGGTTCACGGTTTATTCTTTGCTGGTCAAATTAACGGTACCACCGGTTATGAAGAAGCCGGTGCTCAAGGTCTGTTAGCTGGTGCGAACGCGGCCTTGCGAGCCTTGGACAAAGATTATTTGAACCTAACTAGAGATCAGTCTTACTTGGGTGTATTGGTAGATGACTTGATTACTAATGGTACTCAGGAGCCTTATCGGATGTTTACTAGCCGTGCTGAATACCGCTTGCTATTACGCGAAGATAATGCGGATCAACGGTTAACAGAAATTGGTTACAAAATAGGATTAGTAAGCGAAGCACGTTGGCGTCACTTTAACGATAAATGTGAAATCATTGCTAAGCAACAGCAACTAATGCGAAATACCAAAGTAACATTGCACAATGCTTTGGGTAAACGAATTAATGAGCATTTACAGCAGCCCTTATCAAAGGATAGTAATTTACTAGACTTGTTAAAACGTCCGGAATTGAATTATCAACAATTACACGAGCTAGCAGAGCTTGCACCTATTGCCGATGATTGCAGTGAACAAATTCAGATTGAAGTTAAATACGCCGGATACATTAGTCGTCAAAAAGATGATATTGAACGCTTAAAGCGTAGTGAAAAAACGCCTATTCCAGAAGACTTTGATTATGCCATAATTGATGGCTTATCCAATGAGGCAAGGGCGAAGCTAGAGCAGGTGCGGCCAACTAGCTTGGGTATGGCTAGTCGCATTCAGGGTGTAACCCCGGCGGCCATATCTTTGTTGCTAATATATTTAAAAAAACGGCAGTTAAAACAGCATGTTAAACTAGGTGCCTAAAAAAATTATGACCTCAAGTTTGCCCCCGGTATGTGAACAAATATTGCGGCATGGTTGTGATGCTATGCAAATTCAGATTACCGATGCCCAAGTGAATTTGTTGTTAGCTTATACCGAGCAACTACAAAAGTGGAACAAAGCCTATAACTTAACGGCTATTAGACAACCTATAGAAATGCTTAAACTGCATATTCTTGATAGTTTGAGCATCCTATCTGAATTAGGCAAATTTCAGCCTCAACGGGTGATTGATGTGGGTACTGGCCCAGGTTTGCCAGGCATAATGTTAGCCATTATGTGGCCTGAGGTTGCCATCCACCTGCTTGATACAAATGGTAAAAAAACGCGCTTTCTAACCCATTGTAAACATCAATTGGGCTTAACAAATATTAGCGTATTAAATAAACGCGTTGAACAACATCAACCGGATGATGGATATGATATTGTAGTATCTAGAGCTTTTGCCTCAATCAGTGATATGCTTGAGGGCTGCGAGCAGCTAGTCACAAAAAAAGGCGTTTTTGCTGCTATGAAGGGTGTCTATCCAGAGGCCGAGTTAGCTGCAATGCCAGAGCATTATCAATTACAACATAGCGTCCTGTTACAGGTACCCAATGTGGATGCTGAACGCCATCTGTTAATTATCGCCAAGCAAGATTAAATTATAGTAGAAACAACAATAAATTAGGATTAATCAGTGGCAAAAGTTATTGCTGTAACCAATCAAAAAGGTGGCGTAGGTAAAACCACAACCTGTGTTAACTTGGCCGCTTCTTTGGTAGCGACTAAACAACGTGTTCTATTGATTGATCTAGACCCACAGGGCAATGCCACCATGGGTAGCGGTGTTGATAAAAACAACCTGCGCTATTCGGTACTAGATCTATTGACTGGTAGAGCTGAAATAAATCAAGTTATTCATCTGCGTACGCCAGCCGGCTATGATCTTTTGCCGGCCAATGGCGACTTAACGGCCGCCGAAGTGGAGTTGATTGAGGCCACCAACAAAGAGGCCCGCTTACGTAACGCCTTGTCTGCTCTTCAGCATCGCTATGATTACGTCATGATAGACTGTCCTCCTTCACTTAACATGCTCACAGTTAACGCCTTGGCTTGTGCTCAGGGAGTATTGATCCCAATGCAGTGTGAATATTATGCTTTGGAAGGTATTAGTGCCTTGCTAAATACGGTCAAACTGATTAAAAATAGCATTAATCCAAAACTCGTTATAGAGGGCATACTCCGCACTATGTATGATCCTCGTAATAGTTTAACCAATGATGTATCCCATCAACTGATTAATCATTTTGGTCAGTTGGTGTATCGCACTGTTATTCCACGGAATGTCCGTTTGGCTGAAGCGCCTAGTCATGGTTTACCAGCATTGATGTACGACAAACACTCGCGTGGTGCAGTGGCTTACTTAGCTTTGGCTAGTGAGTTTATCCGAAAACAAAAATAATCCAGAGGTAGGAACAATGGTTAAAAAACGTGGTTTGAATCGCGGACTTGAAGCCTTACTGCAAGGCGCTGGTAGTTTGGATATGGATCTAAACCAAGCCTCTGATGAACAACATAAAGAATTGCAGCATTTGCCCGTAGAGTGGTTACAACGTGGTGTTTATCAGCCACGACGAGACTTGGATCCAGAGGCTTTAGAAGAACTAGCCGCCTCCATTCGACAGCACGGCATTATGCAACCTATTGTTGTGCGAACTATTGGCATTAACCGTTATGAAATAATCGCTGGTGAGCGCCGTTGGCGCGCAGCTCAACTAGCTGAGCTTGCCAATGTCCCAGCTTTGGTGAAAGATGTGGCTGATGAAGCTGCTATTGCCATGGCATTAATTGAAAACATTCAGCGCGAAGACCTTAATGCCATGGAAGAAGCCATGGCATTACACCGCTTACAAGATGAATTTGATTTAACCCAACAACAAGTAGCCGACGCGGTTGGCAAGTCTCGCAGTGCTATCGCCAACTTGTTGCGCTTATTACAGTTGCAAGAGCCTGTGCGGTTGATGTTAGAGCGGGGTGATTTAGAAATGGGTCATGCACGTAGTTTATTAGCTTTAGACGCCCAAGCGCAGCAACAAGCTGCCAGAGAGGTGGTTGCTAAAGGGTTATCAGTCCGCCAAACGGAAGATTTAGTGCGCCGCAGCCAACAACCCAAAACCGAGAAAGTTAAGCCAGCAGCAGACGCTGATGTATTGCGCTTGCAAGAACAGTTGTCGGATCGTTTGGGCACCAAGGTGGCGATTCGTCAAAATGCCAAAGGTAAGGGTCAAGTCAGTATCGCTTATGCCAGCTTGGATCAACTTGATGGTATTCTTTTGCGTCTGGACCCTGATCACGATCAATATTAGTGCTTTGCATTTCTTAAAAGTGTCCAGGCCTAGTCACTACGCGGCTATCAAAATAGTAGCTATTTATTAGACATTAGCCGTAAACAACCAATTATGGTTGAGATTCGAGGTCAAAATCTCTATAATTTGCTGCGCTCTGACGACCTCGTGTCTGCAGGGTCGTAAAATAGTGTATCAACCTAGCTTATGAGAGGGCCAAAAATGGCATTAAATAAGGCTCCAAAATGGTTGATTAAAACCTTGAAAATCCAAGTGATTATTGTATTAATCACCGGAGTGGGTTTATTTATAACTAGCGCAGTTACCGGGTATTCGGTAATCATGGGCGGGGCTATTTATAGTCTACCAGCCTATTGGGCCATGCGACGTGAATTTAATCGCAGCAAGGCCACGAATGACCCCAAGCGCACCTTGGCACAAATGTACGGCAACGAATTACTGAAGTTTGGCTTTACCATTTTGTTGTTTGTCATGGCTTTTAAGTTGATAAGTCCCTTGCACAGCAAGGCTCTGCTCATGGCTTATGCTGGTTCCTATCTTTTAGCAACCTTTTTGCCAGTAGTTATAGCTAAACAAACTTCTTTGAATCGATAGTGGGAAATAACATGGCTAGTGGCACGATTACGTCCTCCGAGTACATAACTCACCACCTTACCAACCTGACTTATGGTAACCACCCTGATAAGGGCTGGGTATTTGCTGAAAATGGCCAGGAAGCTTCTGAAATGGGCTTTATGGCCATTAACGTAGATTCCATGCTTTGGTCTGTTGGTCTTGGTATTGTCTTTGTTTGGCTATTTGCCAGGATTGCAAAAAATGCGACTACTGGGGTTCCTGGTGGCGCGCAGAACTTTATTGAAATGATTGTTGAATTTGTTGATGACAACGTAAAAAGTGTATTTCATCACAAGAACAGCATCATTGCGCCCATGGCGCTGACCATCTTCGTGTGGGTATTCCTCATGAACTTGATGGACTTAATTCCCGTAGACTGGATTCCTCACGCGGCCGCATTGGCAGGTATTCACTACATGAAGATCGTACCTTCTACTGACTTGAACGTAACCCTTGGTTTGGCTCTGGCGGTATTTATACTAATTATCTTCTACTCTATACAGCAAAAAGGCATCGGTGGTTTCCTAGCCGAGCTAAGCTTACAGCCGCTAGGCAAGTGGGCCCTGCCATTCAACTTGTTCTTGGAACTGGTTGGCCTGATTGCGAAACCTATTTCATTAGCTTTGCGTTTGTTCGGTAATATGTACGCTGGCGAAATGATCTTTATTCTGATTGCGCTACTACCCTTCTGGGCTCAGTGGCTACTTTCAGTGCCGTGGGCCTTGTTCCACATCCTGATTATCACCTTGCAAGCATTTATCTTCATGGTGTTAACCATTGTGTATCTGGCGATGGCTCACGACCATCACTAAATTTTTTTAACTTTAATTTTTTAACTTAATCTCACTTAACTGGAGAAATCTAATGGAAATGGCATTACTGTATATTGCTGGTGCATTGATCTTGGGTATGGCTGCCGTCGGCGCTGCCGTAGGCATCGGTGTTTTGGGCGGTAAGTTTTTGGAAGGCGCTGCGCGTCAACCTGAACTTATTCCTCTGCTGCGTACTCAGTTCTTCATCATGATGGGCCTGACTGACGCGGTACCAATGATCGGTGTTGGTATCTCTCTGTACATCATGTTTGCGGTTGCATAAAGGATATTTTAATCAACCATAAACTGATAGAAGAGGTCTTGCCATGAGTATCAACATGACAATTATCGGGCAGATCATCTCTTTTGTAATCTTCGTGTTAATCTGCATGAAGTACGTTTGGCCACCGCTTACAGCGGCCTTGGCAGAACGTCAAAAGAAGATCGCTGAAGGTTTAGACGCTGCTGATAAAGCGGGTCGTGAACTAGAAGCTGCTCAGCAATCTGTGGAAGCAGAATTGCAAGAAAGTAAAGCGCGTGCCGCCGAGTTGATCGAGCAGGCAAACAAGCGTGCCAACCAAATTATCGACGAAGCGAAAGCTTCTGCTCAATCTGAGGGCGACCGTATTAAGGCCGCTGCAGAAGCTGAAATCGAGCAGGAAGTGAATCGCGCCAAAGAAGCTTTGCGTTCCCAGGTAGCCATTTTGGCTGTGGCTGGTGCCGAGAAGATTCTAGGCGCATCCGTTGATATGAAAAACCACCAAGAGCTTGTCGATGAATTGGCAGCTGAACTGTAAGAGAGGTTAACGATGGCTGAATCCATTACCGTTGCCCGCCCTTACACCAAGGCTGCGTTCGAAACAGCTCTGGCCCAGGGTGACCTGGCCAGCTGGTCTGAGTTTTTGAATTTGGCGGCAGCGGCAGTAATCGATGCTGATATGAAAGAAGCATTGGAAAATCCTGCCCTAGCCAACGTCAAGAAAGCTCAACTGGTGATTGACGTTTGTAACGCCAATCAAGCGGTTTCTGAGCAGGCACAGAACTTTGTTAGCCTACTTGCCGAGAATAAGCGCTTGTCCTTGCTGCCAGAGGTTTCAAACTTGTTTGAAGTTCTGAAAGCAAACCAGGAAAAGTCGGTAGAAGTATTTATTACCAGCGCTTTTGAATTAGGCAATGAGCAACAAGACAAATTGGCTCAGGCATTAACCACCAAGCTGTCACGTGAAGTGACCGTCAACGCCAACACCGACGCATCATTGATTGGCGGTGTGATTATCCATGCGGGTGATCTAGTAGTTGACGGCTCTGTCCGCGGTAAGCTAGGTAAATTGGCGGAAGCCTTAAACGCCTGAGTGTGAGGAATTAAAGCATGCAGCAACTGAATCCTTCAGAGATCAGCGAAATCATCAAGTCGCGAATTGAGCAGCTTGACGTTTCGTCTGAAGCCCAGAATGAGGGCACAATTGTTAGTGTTTCCGATGGTATCGTATTGATCCACGGTCTCGCTGACGCTATGTACGGGGAAATGATTGAATTCCCTGGTAATGTTTATGGTATGGCTATGAACCTAGAGCGCGACTCCGTTGGCGCCGTGGTACTAGGTGATTACGAAGGTTTGGTAGAAGGCCAAACTGCACGTTGCACGGGCCGTATCTTGGAAGTTCCAGTAGGTACTGAACTACTAGGTCGTGTGGTAGACGGTCTGGGTAATGCCATTGATGGCAAAGGCCCAATCGAAACCACATTAACCGACGCGGTAGAGAAGGTAGCTCCTGGTGTAATCGAGCGTCAATCTGTTGATCAGCCTGTACAAACAGGCCTGAAAGCGATCGATGCCATGGTACCGGTTGGTCGTGGTCAGCGTGAGTTGATCATCGGTGACCGTCAGACTGGTAAGTCTGCCATTGCAATCGATGCTATCATCAACCAGAAAGGCACGGGCGTTAAGTGTGTGTATGTTGCTATCGGTCAGAAGCAATCTACTATCGCTAACGTTGTACGTAAGCTGGAAGAGCATGGTGCCATGGACCACACAATCGTGGTTAATGCTGGCGCCGCAGACTCTGCCGCTATGCAATTCTTGGCACCCTATGCTGGTTGTGCCATGGGCGAATACTTCCGTGACCGCGGTGAAGACGCCCTGATCATCTATGATGATTTGACCAAGCAAGCGTGGGCTTACCGTCAAATTTCCTTGTTGTTACGTCGTCCACCAGGCCGTGAAGCCTACCCAGGTGACGTATTTTACTTACACTCCCGTTTGTTGGAGCGTGCTTCTCGCGTTAACGCCAAGTACGTTGAAGACTTCACCAATGGCGAAGTGAAAGGTCAAACAGGTTCTTTGACAGCATTACCTATCATCGAAACCCAAGGTGGTGACGTATCGGCTTTCGTACCGACCAACGTTATCTCCATTACTGACGGTCAGATTTTCTTGGAAACTGACTTGTTCAACGCTGGTATACGCCCTGCGATTAACGCTGGTTTGTCTGTATCACGTGTAGGTGGTGCTGCACAGACTAAAGCGATCAAGAAGTTGGGTGGTGGTGTTCGTCTAGCTTTGGCTCAGTACCGTGAACTGGCGGCTTTCTCCCAGTTTGCTTCTGACTTGGATGACGCGACTCGCGCCCAGTTGGAACACGGTCAGCGCGTTACCGAACTAATGAAGCAAAACCAATACTCTCCTATGAGTGTGGCGGAAATGGCGGTTAGTTTGTACGCTGCCAACGAAGGCTTCTTGAGTGACATTGCGCTGAACAAGGTTGGTGATTTTGAAGCCGCTCTGCTGTCTTACATGAATAGTGAGAATGCTGACATCATGAGCCAGGTTAACGAATCTGGTAACTATAATGATGACATCGCTGCCACGTTTAAGGCTAGCGTTGAGCAATTCAAGGCAACTCAAACCTGGTAATAAGTAGCGGCGCTCGTAAGGGGGCCGCGCGGAGATACCAAAAAAGGTAAGAATATGGCAGTCGGAAAAGAAATTAAGACCCAGATTGCAAGTATTCAGAGCACGCAGAAAATTACCAGCGCCATGGAAATGGTGGCTGCTAGTAAAATGCGTAAAGCTCAGGACCGCATGAATGAGAGTCGTCCTTACGCAAGTAAAATGCGTCAGGTCATCGCTCATTTAGCCAAGTCCAACCCTGAATACAAGCATCTGTATCTGCAGCAGCGAGAGCTGAAGCGGGTGGGTTATATTGTGGTTTCTTCCGACCGTGGTTTGTGTGGTGGCTTGAACATCAACGTGTTCAAGAAGACTGTACAAGCTATGTCTGAACAGAATGACAATGGTGTAGAAATTGACGTCTGCGCCGTTGGTTCTAAGTCAGCATCCTTCTTCAACAACTACGGCGGTAACGTTGTAGCTAGCAAGACCCACCTTGGTGACAAGGCTGATGCATCCGAGCTAATCGGTGCTGTAAAGGTGATGTTAGACAGTTATGATGAAGGCCGGTTGGACGCCCTGTATGTGGTATATAACAATTTTGTTAATACCATGACGCAGTCACCCAACGTGGAACAGCTTTTGCCTTTGCAGGCAGACCCGAATGATGACAGCATGAATCACCATTGGGATTACTTGTATGAGCCAGATGCCCGTGAATTACTCACCGGCCTTCTGACTCGTTATGTTGAGTCCCTAGTATATCAAGCTGTAGTAGAAAATAACGCCTGTGAACAAGCGGCACGTATGTTGGCAATGAAAAGCGCCACAGACAATGCCGGCGAGCTGATTGACAACTTGCAGATGGTTTACAACAAGGCCCGCCAGGCTGCGATTACTCAGGAAATTTCTGAGATCGTTAGTGGCGCTGCGGCCGTATAACCGGAACAGGTAAGAGGAAAGAATTATGAGTAGCGGAAAAATCGTACAGATTATCGGCGCAGTAATCGACGTGGAATTCCCACGTGACAATGTGCCAAAAGTATACGACGCTCTGACCGTTGACACCAAGGGTACTACCCTAGAAGTGCAACAGCAGCTGGGCGACGGCGTGGTGCGCACCATTGCCATGGGCCAGACCGAAGGTCTGAGCCGTGGTTTGGATGTGTCCAACACTGGCGCGGCTATCTCCGTACCAGTAGGTACGGCGACTTTGGGTCGTATTATGGATGTATTGGGTAACCCAATCGACCAGTGTGGTGAAATCGGTGAAGAAGAGCGTATGCCTATCCACCGCAAAGCCCCTTCCTATGACGAACAGTCAGCTTCAAACGAGCTACTGGAAACCGGCATCAAGGTAATTGACCTTGTATGTCCTTTCGCCAAAGGTGGTAAAGTGGGTTTGTTCGGTGGTGCTGGTGTAGGCAAAACCGTCAACATGATGGAGCTGATCCGTAACATCGCTATCGAACACAGTGGTTTCTCTGTATTTGCTGGTGTTGGAGAGCGCACACGTGAAGGTAACGACTTTTATTACGAGATGAAAGAATCCAACGTACTGGATAAAGTATCTCTAGTATACGGTCAGATGAACGAGCCACCGGGTAACCGTCTGCGCGTAGCACTGACTGGCCTGACTATGGCTGAGAAGTTCCGTGATGAAGGCCGTGACGTATTGTTGTTTGTTGACAACATCTATCGTTACACTTTGGCGGGTACTGAAGTATCTGCACTGCTTGGCCGTATGCCATCTGCGGTAGGTTACCAGCCTACTTTGGCATCTGAGATGGGCGTGTTGCAAGAACGTATTACTTCTACCAAGACTGGTTCCATCACGTCTATTCAGGCGGTATACGTACCTGCTGATGACTTGACTGACCCATCTCCAGCGACCACCTTCTCTCACTTGGATGCGACAGTTGTACTGTCTCGTCAAATTGCAGAACTGGGTATTTACCCAGCGGTTGATCCACTAGACTCTACGTCTCGTCAGTTGGATCCACTTGTGATTGGTCAAGAGCACTACGATGTCGCTCGTGGCGTACAGGGTACCTTGCAGCGCTTTAAGGAGCTGAAGGATATCATCGCCATTTTGGGTATGGACGAACTGTCTGAAGAAGACAAGCAGGTGGTAACACGTGCTCGTAAGATTCAGCGCTTCTTGTCTCAGCCATTCTTCGTAGCAGAAGTATTTACTGGTTCGCCAGGTAAGTACGTATCTTTGAAGGAGACTATCAGCGCGTTTAAAGCTATCTTGGAAGGTGAATATGATCACCTACCAGAACAAGCTTTCTACATGGTTGGTGGTATCGACGAAGTGATCGAGAAAGCCAAGAGCATGTAATGCCTCTTGTTAACTTTCAGTTAACTCACTAATCAGAGGACTAAAACATGGCTACAAGCGTACATTGCGATATCGTAAGTGCAGAAGAAGCAATCTTCTCCGGCGAAGTTCAGTTTGTATCCTTGACCGGTAGCATGGGTGATTTGGGCATTACGCCTGGTCACTCACCACTACTATCAGAGATTCAACCTGGTCCTGTGCACATGCGCATGGAATCCGGCGAAGAAGATGTGTTCTACGTGTCTGGTGGTTTCATGGAAGTGCAGCCACACAAGATCACCGTATTGGCCGACACGGCTATACGTGCACACGATTTAGATGAAGCTAAGGCTGAAGAAGCCAAGCGTGAAGCCGAGCAACAAATGGCAGACAAGTCGGCTGAGTTTGAATACTCAGTTGCCGCATCACGTCTGGCTGAAGCTACGGCACAACTGCGTACTATTCGTCAGATTCGTCAGAAGCTCGGCAAATAAAACGCCGTCGCATCTCTTTAAAAAGGGCACAGATTTTATCTGGGCCCTTTTTTGTGCCTACTTTTTAGTATTAATCAAAACACAGCCCGCCCAAACTCGCTGAGAGCCCAAAAGCACAGCTAAGAATTTTTCTTTATATTGTCAGCAAATGCCGATCATGGTGGAACTTAGTTTATAATTGGCGTCTAATTAATAAGCTCCTCAACATTAGGCACGAAGGAAATATACATGGGTGTGGAAGCCATCATTCTGGCCGCAGGCCAAGGCACGCGCATGCGTTCCAAATTACCCAAAGTACTGCACACGCTGGCTGGCAAACCGCTGCTAACGAGGCTGGCAGAAACCACGGCTAGCTTGGATCTAAAAGGTTTGCATGTAGTGGTTGGCCACGCTGCAGATGAAGTCGGCGCTGCCGTAGCGCACTTGGGTGCTCAATGTCACTATCAAGCTGAGCAAAAGGGCACAGGGCATGCATTTGGCATTGCCCACGCTCATGTACATGCTGATTCTGTACTGCTATTAATGTATGCCGATAGCCCGCTAATACCGGCGCAAGTTATGGCAGACATGGTGGCGCAGGCGCAGCAAGACAAGCTGGTGATGCTGACCGCTACTCTGGCCGACCCAAGCGGTTTCGGGCGGATCATACGCAATGGCCAAGGCCAGGTAGAGGCTATCGTTGAGCACAAGGACGCCAGCCCGCAGCAGCGTTTACTTAGCGAAATCAATACCGGCGTGTATGCCCTACCTGCCAAACGTTTGCAGCAATGGCTGCCGCGTCTTGACACCAATAATGCCCAAGGTGAACTCTATATTACTGATATTGTTGAATTCGCTGTGGCCGATGGCGTTACCATCGAGGTCGTTCAGCCAGAGCATGTAGAGCAAGCTCTAGGGGTTAATGATCGTATTCAACTAGCCGAGTTGGAGCGCTGGTTTCAGCAACACCAGGCGACAGAATTAATGCGTCAAGGTGTGCAGATAGCTGATCCCACGCGTCTTGATATTCGCGGAGAACTGACCTGTGGGCAAGACGTGGCGATTGATGTTAACTGCGTGTTTGAGGGCCGGGTGACCATCGCTGATGATGTTATTGTCGGTCCCAATTGCTGTATTAAAGACGCCACCATTGGTGCTGGTACGGTGATCAAAGCCAACAGTGTCATTGATCAAGCCAAGATTGGTGAAGCCTGTGACATTGGGCCCTTTGCACGTTTGCGTCCAGGTTCGGAATTAGCCAATAAGGCCAAGGTGGGTAATTTCGTGGAAACCAAAAAAACCTATTTAGGTGCAGGCTCTAAGGCTAACCATTTTACTTATCTTGGCGATACTCAGGTGGGGGCCGGCGTCAATATAGGTGCCGGCACCATTACCTGCAACTATGATGGTGTGAATAAGTTTCAAACACGTATTGAAGACGGTGTTTTTGTGGGTTCCAATGCCTCCTTGGTGGCGCCAGTGGTGATTGGTGCCGGTGCTACAGTGGGAGCCGGCTCTACGGTAACCAAAGATGTGCCAACTGATAATTTGGCAGTGGCACGTGCGAAACAACGCAATATGGCAGGTTGGGTTAAGCCAGTTAAAGTCGACAAGTAATAAGGGATTAGTTTATGTGTGGGATTGTTGGTGCTATTGCACAGCGAAATGTGGCTGGTATTCTTATTGAAGGCCTTAATCGTCTTGAGTACCGAGGTTATGACTCGGCTGGCTTAGCCGTTTATGATCAACAAACTATGCAATGCTTGCGCCGTGCTGGCAAGGTGGCTCAGCTTGAGCAAGCTATTGCTGATCACCCCATTAGCGGTAGTCTAGGTATTGCCCACACTCGCTGGGCGACCCATGGGGTGCCCAATGAAAATAACGCTCACCCGCATCTTTCACAAGACGATGTGGCCGTGGTTCACAATGGCATTATTACTAACTTTGAACCCATTAAGCAGTCCTTGATTGAAAATGGCTATGGGTTTGCTTCTGACACAGATTCGGAAGTGATCGCCCACCTCATTCATTCTCATCGTGCCCAAGGCATGGATCTGCGCCATGCTGTGCAAGCGGCGGTTGTGCAATGTGAGGGTGCCTACGCCCTTGGCGTAATCGATCGTCATGAGCCAACGAGTTTATTATGTGCTCGCAAAGGCAGCCCACTCGTTATTGGTGTTGGTGTAGCAGAGAATTATATTGCGTCTGATCAACTGGCTCTTTTGCAGGTCACCGATCGCTTTATATTTCTAGAAGAGGGTGATATAGCGCAATTAGAGCAGGACAGTATTCAAGTATGGGATACGCATGGAGAAGTGGCCGCACGTAATGTAGAACGTTATGAGCACGGTGATCAGTCCAGTGATAAGGGCCAGTATAAGCACTACATGGCCAAAGAAATTCATGAACAACCCAAGGTCATTGACCTCATCATTAGTGACCGCAGTGATATGCATGGTGAGGTACATATACCCTTAGACAAAGAGGCCTTGGTGAAATTGGAGCAAGCTTGCCAAGTACTTATTATCGCTTGCGGCACCTCTTATTATGCGGGCCTCGTGGCGCGTTATTGGATCGAATCCGTGGCAGGTGTTTCTTGTCAGGTTGAGGTTGCCAGTGAGTTTCGTTACCGTAATGCCGTAGTACCAGAGGGCACTCTTTTGGTGACTTTATCTCAGTCTGGAGAGACTGCTGATACTTTAGCCGCGTTGCGGCATGTGGACAAAAGTAAGCTAGTTGCGGCCATGACTATCTGTAATGTGCCCTCAAGCAGTCTCGTGCGAGAGTCTGATTTTGCCCTACTCATCCAAGCTGGTCCAGAAATTGGCGTGGCCTCCACCAAAGCGTTTACGACCCAGTTGGTGGCCTTGCTGCAGCTAACACTGACCCTAGCCAAAACCCGCACTACCTGCGATATACAAGAGGTCATGCAAGCTATGCAAAGCTTGCCAGGGTTGCTAAACCAAGTGTTACAGTATGAAGATCGCATTGAGCAACTGGCAAAGTGTTTCGCTGACAAGCACCATGCGCTCTTTTTGGGCCGCGGTGCCCTCTTTCCTATCGCATTGGAAGGTGCCCTAAAGCTGAAAGAGATTTCTTATATTCATGCGGAAGCCTATCCAGCTGGTGAACTTAAGCATGGTCCACTGGCCTTAGTAGATGCTGAAATGCCGGTAGTGGTAGTGGCTCCTAATAACGATCTACTGGACAAGCTAAAGGCCAACATGCAGGAAGTACGGGCCCGTGGCGGCGAGCTGTTTGTATTTGCTGACTCTAGGGCCACCCTGGCCGCTGATGAGAATACTCATATTATTGCTTTGCCAGAAATACACGATCTACTAGCACCGATTCTTTACACTATACCCTTACAGCTTTTGTCGTACCACGTGGCTTTGATCAAGGGCACGGATGTGGATCAACCGCGTAATCTCGCCAAGAGCGTAACGGTGGAATAAATAGTATGACAACTGAGTATAAATTTACCAAAGAGGGCAAGGTATCGGTTTGGTTTTCTACCCAGCCATACCAGCAAGTGCCGGAAGCCTATTTTCAGGCCAACGAGCATGGCCAAGAACTGTGGATGCAAAACTTTCATATGACTGATGTGGAGGTGGAAAATCTGGAGCTTAATGGGGTTGAAGAAGGTCTTGGCTCAATTATTGATATCCTTGGCCCTTGCTCCTATGCCAGTGGCTATGCTGGTTTGGTAGAGCACAAAATCAAGAAGATGGGTGAGTCACAGATCGCCTGGGTATTACTACTATTTGATTATGAATACCGGCCTAAAAAGACCAAAATCTATCAGGATGAGACCCTGAGGTTCGTTGGTTCTTATCCCTATGACATGGACGATGTTAGTCTGATGGATGCCCCCGAGCCTGTTGGTTAAGGGCTTATCTGAACCATCAAGCGAGTTGATATCGGGGCACAATTGTCCTCATCGGCACAGCCCCTGCTAGGCGCTTAATCGTTCTATGATTGCCGACCTTGCTCGTTATTGGTTGTTATTTATAGTTTGATATAGTGATTGTCGTCATCCGCCGGCAGCAGACTATTTGTATCGCTACCTGGTGCACCGCTTTAGCAAACCCTTTAAGTAAGTGCTGAGACTTTGTCTTCTTGGTAGCTTATGGCAAGCGTGGTAGACTTTACGCAAGGAAAATAGTATTAAATAAAATAATAAATTACTGGCATAGTAGCTTCAAAAAAAGCCCTTATCGAGCAACGACAGCAAAACTAAGCTACTAACCATGAATAGTGATTGAGAATGGATCTTATGAGCAACCCACAACCCCAACCGAAACAACACAGTTCTGTGGGTTTCTACCTGCCCCAATTTTTCGTTTGGTTATGTATTTTGCTACTGTCCGCTTATTTATTTGCCACCTTAAGTCTTAACGAACAAGAGGTGAAGTTTAATCAACAAAGCAGTGCGGCGTTAAGTCGAATCAAAGAGCAGATTGTTATCAATGATACCGCCTTGTCGGGCTTGGCCAATTTATTGCAAGCATCTAACTTGAATGATACCTCTAGTGTACAGAGATATGCTGATTATATGCGTAAAGCCTATGACCAGATTTATATGTTTGAGGTATTAATGGGTATAGACCCCAATGAGCAATTAAATTTTGCTAAACATATGCAATCAAAAGGTTTTCCTGATTATAAAGTGTACCGTTATATTGCCAAGTCCAATAAAACTGGCAAGCCCAGTAAGCCATTTAATATGTTTAATGAAACACCGGTCATGTTCCCGATTTTTTTTATTGCCCCAAATCCAGATGATGTAAAGAGCGTTTTAGGCTTTGATATGATGTCTACTAAGCTGTTTAGGGAGCCTTTATCTAAAGCGCTAACGACAGGGAAAACGTCAGCAAGCAGCCCCTATAATTTGCAGGAAGGGGGCAAGGGCTACTTCCTTTTTAAGCCAGTAAAAGCGACACAGAACCCCTCTGGTGCAGATGCTGTTGGAACCTTGGTAGCAACAGTGCTAGTTCTGACCCAGCCTATGTTAGAGGCTGTTCATGCCGCTATTCCTGGCGCACACATTCGCTTGACTCACGGTGAAAACCTTAAGCTTGCCGCTGAAAGCATTCTACCTATTGACTCGCGCGCTCCTGTGCTGCAGTTGGGTGAACTCACTAGGGTGTATAAACTGGATAGGTATGGTCAGCCCTTCACTGTTGAAATAAAGCAATCCGTTGGTTTTTATGCCAGCCAGCTTAATCAACTGATTGTCATAGTGTTGGTACTGCTATTAGGTTATTTTATTTATCTACGAACCAGCATGGCTAAGCATCGCAGCGAAGTGCAGCGTGATCAGGCCCTAATTAGCTTGGCTCAGCAACATGACCAGTTGGAAGATATGGTCGCCAAGCGCACGGCGGAGCTGCAGCAAAGTAGTGATGAAAATCGACGCTTAGCGAAACAGATTATTCGTATTCAAGAAGACCAGTATCATCATTTAGCCAGAGAACTACATGATGAATTTGGACAAACGCTGACTGCAATCAAAATTAGCGCCCATATCATTGCCCAAAATGACGATACCGAAGTAGTTCACAGGTGTGCCGATGATATTTTTCAGCATAGCGAAAGTCTGTACGAAAATATTCGTCATCTTATCCAGCGCCTACGTCCCGAAGCTTTGGATATGTTTGGCTTGTCCATGGCTATCGCCCAGTGTGCAAGTGAATTTAAGTTCATAGAACAGAATATCGATGTTGAACTCGATATTGACGACTCTGTAGATGGTTTGGATGAAACGTTTACCTTGGCGACCTATCGCATTATTCAGGAGTTGCTCAATAATACAGCGAAGTACGCGCAGGCAACCAAAGTCACTGTTCAAGCTCACGAAGAGCCTGAGGGCCTTTGTATTTGTGTCATCGATGATGGCATTGGCTTTGATAAGGAAAGTTTAGGCAAAGGCCATGGCTTTAATGGTATATCCGAACGAGTGAAAACTTTGGGTGGCAGCATGGATATACAATCCGCACCTGGGGAGGGTGTGAAGATCTGTGTGAAGCTTCCCGCTAGCTTTCCAGCATAAGTGGAATATGTGTGTGAAAAATCAAACATAGTTTGCTAAACTTAGCTTCTTTGATGATTTGTGTTTGATATTTCGAACTGTTTGGTACTTAGGTGGGAGGTTTTCGTGGATTTAGGTGAGCGCCTTAAGGTCATTCGTAAGCGCCATAGCATTTCACAGCGTGAACTGGCCAAGCGAGCCGGTGTTACTAATAGCACGATTTCCATGATCGAGAAAAACACCGTCAGTCCTTCTTTTAGTTCATTGCTAAAAGTGCTGAAGGGGTTTCCTATGAGTGTGGAGGAGTTTTTTACCATTGATCTGGTAAAAACCAATCAGGTTGTGTTTCGTGCCGAAGAGCAGGCAGATATGCAGGCTCAGGGTGTAGAGATCAAACTCATCGGCCACAATATTCCAGACCGTAGTCTGTCCATGCTCAAAGAAACTTATCCCCCTGGTGCTGATACGGGCGAGGAAATGATCAAGTATGAGGGTGAGGAAGCCGGCACAGTGGTTGAAGGTGAGATTGAGCTCACGGTGGATTACAAGATTTATCAATTAAAGGTCGGTGATGGTTATTTTTTCCGGACTACATTGCCCCATCGTTTCCGTAATCTGGGCCAAACTACCGCAGTAATTATTAGTGCCAATACAGGGCCAACGGCGGTGCACCCAGACAATGAGCAAGAAGCAAAGGCCTAATTGCAAGCTGGATATTGAGCTATAAACGGTCGCGCAAACGATGCCAGGCTGTGGCCAATAAAAGGGCCGGTACACGGAACCAGTTGCCGCCCGGGAACGACCTGTGTTTGATGTCGTCAAACAAGGCCAGGCGCCCGACTTGCCCGGCTATCGCCTCGGCCATAAGTCGGCCAGCTAGGTTCGTTGCCGCAATACCATGCCCAGAGAAGCCTTGCGCAAAATAGATATCCTCACCTAAGTGGCCAAAATGGGGCCCTCTATTCATAGTAATGGCAATGTTGCCGCCCCAGGCATAGTCTATTTGTGTGTTCTTTAATTGCGGAAAGGCCTGTACCATGCGTTTTTGCATGGTTGTCTTGAGATTGGGAGGTGGCATGGTGGTGTAGCTAACTCGCCCACCAAATAATAGTCGGTCATCATGGCTAAAGCGGAAATAATCCAAGGCATAATTCATATCAGCCACGGCCATGTTGTTGCTTATGAGTTGCCTGGCTTGTTCTTTGCCTAGGGGAGCACTGGCGCCAATATAGGTGCCAACGGGCATCATTCGGTTGCCAATGAGGGGTTCAAGGTCCTCGAGGTAAGCGTTGCAGGCGTATACCACGTGCCTAGCCTGCACTTGTCCCTGGGGAGTGTGGCAAGCGTGTTGCTTGTTAGTTATTTGGCGCTTGGTTACGGGGCTATGTTCAAATATCTGCACGCCTGCTGACATGGCCGCCTTGGCTAGCCCCAAGGTATAGTTTAGTGGGTGAATGTGGCCCGAGTTACTATCGTATAGGCCACCGATATAGCGCGTACTGGTCATTACTTGTTGCAGTTCATTAGCCTGCCAAAGGGTCAGGCTTTGGTAACCATAGTCAGTTTCCAGTGCCTTTATCCACGCCTCTAGTTCATGCATATGGCGTGGTTTAATGGCGGCGTGCAGGTGGCCTTGTTGTAGATCGCAGTCAATTTGATACTTCTCTATACGCTGGCGGATAAGGTCGATCCCTTCCAGTGACATATCCCAAATAGCCTTCGCGTTATTTTTGCCTGTGAATTTTTCAATCACAGGCATGTCGCAACCATAACCAAAAATCATTTGTCCACCGCTACGGCCAGAGGCGCCCCAAGCAATGCAGTTGGCCTCTAGTACAGCGACAGAGAAGCCTTGATTGGCCAGCTCTAGTGCAGTACTCAAGCCGGTGATACCGGCACCAATGACACACACATCCGCTTGCAACTCACCCTGTAGTGGCGGTTGGTTAAGCTCAATATTGCTGCTGGCGGCATACCAAGAATGGGTATGCCCTTGTCCGCTTGCTGTGCGCATAGTGCCCCGGAACTAATTACAAAGTGCGCTGGTACCAATCGATTTCAAGACTGGAAACGTGGCTATTAAATTCATTGAACTCAGCTTCTTGTACGGCTTGGTAGACGTGTAAGAAGTCAGCACCCAAATAGTCTTTGGCGAAGCGACTGCGTGCCAATTGTTGTTGTGCACTGCGCCAGTCCAAAGGTAGAGACGGCTTAACCTGCTCAGGGGCATTGCCTTTAATTTGTGCACCCAGACTTAGGTCATTGGTGAGCCCATAGTGGGTGCCAGCAATCAAAGCCGCCATGGCTAAATAGGGGTTGGCATCGGCTCCAGCTACGCGATGTTCTATGCGGCGGGCCTTAGGGTCGCCATTGGGGATGCGCAAGGCAACGGTACGATTATCAATGCCCCAAGTGGGTGCCATGGGTACAAAAAAGTCGGGTTGGTAACGCCGGAAAGAGTTCACCTTGGGGCATAACAAACCCATGATATCCGGTAGGCTATGTTGTAAACCTGAGAGGGCTTGGCGCAGGTATTGGTTATCCTGCACTTGGCCATCACTAAACACATTGTCACCGGTGGCATCTAACAAACTCATATGAATGTGCATGCCGTTACCGGCTTGGTCAGCAAAGGGTTTGGCCATGAAGGTCGCTTCTAACCCATGACGGCGCGCAACGGCTCGAATCAGCCGTTTGAGCATAATGGCTTGATCACAGGCCAGTAGGGGATTGTCGATATGATTGAGGTTAATTTCAAATTGCCCCGGGGCGTATTCAGCAATCGCGGTCGAGGCAGGTATACCCTGTGCCTTTGCGGCCACCATAATGTCTTCGAGCAGGTCGCCATAGTCGTCCAGATTGTTCATGGAATAAACCTGAGTATCAGTCTCGCGCTGACCATTGATGGGTGAAATAGGCGCTTGTAACTGCCCATCTGGCAGGCGTTCTGGATCAGTCAGGAAGAACTCTAGTTCAACGGCGACCACGGGTGTAAGTTTTAGTTGCTGGAAGCGGTCTAATATTCGATCCAGAACGTGGCGAGGGTTAGCAAAGTAAGCAATGCCTGGTTCCTGCTCCATGCTTAATAGGCACTGTGCCATGGGCTTGCTTTGCCATGGCACGCGCACCAAACTGCCGGCTATGGGGCGACAAGGCTGGTCACAGTCTCCAGTGGCAAAACCAATGTTGGTACTCTCAATGGTGTTACCGTTAATATCCAGGGCAAACACCGACCCGGGCAAATAAATACCTGATTCATAAACCTTTAGTAGGTCATCAGCGGGGATGCGCTTGCCTCGTAATACACCATGTTGATCAGGAATTAATAGGTCTAAAGCAACCAGATCAGGATTGGTGGCGAGAAATTCAACCGCTTCTTGAGGGGCTGCAACTTGGTGGGCCATGTTAAGCACTCTTGATGATTACGCTAGGGGTATCATGGCGATGGTATCAGAAACCGCTTTCCTTGCAAGTAAAAACCCATAGTCTGTTTGAAATATATGACATAATAGTTGTAAATTATATCGACCAATTTGTTAGACAATGTTCTTTTTTAGATAAAAATATTATAATATTCAGTTAGTTACATATTAATTTCTCATATTTTCTGTTGTTCAATATTATAATACACAGCCCTTGTGTTTAATTTCGTGTTTATGATATTGTTCACCCCATAAGATTAAAAACTCTCAGCAGCGTTATGACTAAACCCATTATTGGTCTGGCTTGTGATGTACAAGTGGACGGCCTGAATTCTTTCCATCGTGCTGGCGAAAAGTATGCAGCGTCTATTATTGACGCGGTTGGGGGTTTACCGGTGCTCATTCCTGCTCTGGCAGACCGGGGTGAGTCAATGGGATTGGATGTGGGAGAGCTATTGGATGGCTTGGATGGGGTTTTGTTGCCAGGTAGCCACAGTAACGTGGAGCCTCATCATTATGGTGAGGCCAGTCGCGCAGGCACCTTGCATGATGCTCGTCGTGACTCGCTAACTTTGCCTTTGATTTCCTTGGCCATCAAAAAAGGTGTGCCTTTGTTGGCTATTTGCCGCGGTTTTCAGGAAATGAATGTGGTCTATGGTGGTACTTTATACCAACATGTGCATGAACACGCAGGTTTTATGGATCATCGTGAAGACAAGAAAGAGCCACGTGATGTGCAATATGGTCATGCCCACGATATTAGTTTAACACCCAATGGCGTATTGGCAGGACTTTATGGCCAGCAGCAAGCGCGGGTTAATTCTCTGCATGGCCAAGGCGTTAAACAATTGGGGCATGGTTTGCAGGTGGAGGCACGAGCACCAGATGGTTTGATCGAGGCGTTCTGTGATCCTGTTGCCAAAGGGTTTAATATGGCGGTGCAATGGCACCCAGAATACCAGGTAACCAAAGACAAATTTTACACCGCCATCTACCAAGGTTTTGCTGCGGCTTGTCAGCAACGTTTACAAACCAAATAGGTTATTTATGAGTAATACCCAGTCCATACAGACATGGTTAAAAGACAATAAAATTACTGAAATTGAGTGTATTATCAGTGACTTGACGGGCATCGCGCGCGGAAAAATTATGCCCGCATCCAAGTTTAGTGAAGATACTATCACGCGCATTCCCGAAAGTGTGCTGATGCTGACAGTAACGGGTGATTACACCAATGACTACAGCATGATCGATGATGCTGAAATTGATATTTACTTAAAACCTGACCCCAGTGCCATGAAGCTTTTGCCATGGGCTACTGAGCCCACGGCACAAATTATTCATGATTGTTATGATGCTCAAGGGGAGCTGGTTGATATGGCACCGCGCACGGTGTTGCGGCGAGTGCTAAAGCTATATTCTGATATGGGGCTGACACCTATTGTTGCGCCTGAAGTGGAGTTCTTTTTAACCAAGCGTAACCTGGACCCCGACTTTCCATTGGAACCACCCATTGGTCGTACCGGCCGGGCTGAAACTGGGCGCCAATCATACAGTATTGATGCCTTGAACGAATTTGATCCCTTGTTCGAAGATGTTTACGACTACTGCGAAGCCCAAAATTTAGATGTGGAAACCTTGATCCACGAAGAAGGTTTAGGGCAGATGGAAATCAACTTCCTGCATGGCGAAGCTTTGGGTTTGGCTGACCAGGTATTCTTATTTAAGCGGACTTTGCGTGAGGTAGCATTGAAGCATGATATGTCAGCAACCTTTATGGCCAAGCCAGTGGAAGGTCAGCCTGGCAGTTCCATGCACGTGCATCAAAGTCTTTTGGATGCGCAGGGCAATAATGTGTTCATGGGCATTGATGGCCAGATCAGTGATACCTTGCGCCATTATATCGGCGGTTTGCAAAAATACACTAAAGCGGTAACCGCACTATTTGCACCGAATGTGAACTCCTATCGCCGATATATGCGTGAAGAGTCAGCCCCAGTAAACGTTCACTGGGGCTATGATAATCGCACTGTAGGCTTGCGTGTGCCAGATGCTAGTGGCCCTAACGTGCGTGTTGAAAACCGTGTAGGCGGCGCTGATGCTAATCCTTATTTAGCCATGGCAGCCAGTTTGGCTTGCGGTTATTTGGGTATTGTGGAACAACTGGAGCCCAGCGCACCTGTGGAAGGCAGTGCCTATGACAAGGGCACGCGGGAATTACCACGTTCATTGACCGAAGCGCTGATTCAATTGGATCGTTGTGAGCCATTAAGAGAAATTTTTGGTGACCGTTTCGTGCGGGCTTACCTGTCGGTAAAAGAAAAAGAAAATGAAAATTTTTTACAAGTAATCAGTTCTTGGGAACGTGAGTACTTGTTGTTAACTGTTTAAACCCCTCTAAAGAAGAGGAGATTTAGGAGGTGAATATGAATTCCATGAACCCAGTTCTTAATACAGCGGCCCTGCAACAGATGGACCGAGACAGCTATCTGCACCCATTTACCGATTCCAAAGCGTTGCATGAGAAGGGCACTCGCGTAGTGACAGGGGCGAAAGGTGTTTATATATTTGATTCTGATGGTAACCGCATTTTAGATGCCATGGCGGGTTTGTGGTGTGTGAATATTGGTTATGGTCACGATGAGTTAGCTGATGTTGCCGCCCAGCAGATGAAGCAATTAGCCTATTATAATAGCTTTTTTGGTACGGCTAACGTGCCAGCTATCGAATTAGCGGCCAAGGTCAAATCTCTAGCACCAGCCAATATCGACTATATATTCTTCACTGGTTCTGGCTCTGAAGCCAATGACACCAACCTGCGTATGGTGCGCCATTACTGGGCTCTAAAAGGCCAGCCTGAAAAACGGACAGTTATCTCTCGGGAAAATGCTTATCATGGCTCGACCTTAGCGGGCATGAGTTTAGGTGGTATGGAAGCCATGCATAAGCAAGGCGGCGTGATTGATGGCATCGCCCACATCATGCAACCACACTGGTATAAAGAATCCCAGCCCGGCGAAAGTGAAGTCGACTTTGGTTTACGTGCAGCGAAGGCTCTAGAAGACAAGATTCTGGAACTGGGTGCCGATAAGGTGGGCGCTTTTATAGGTGAACCCATTCAAGGAGCCGGCGGCGTTATCGTGCCACCGGCTAGCTACTGGCCAGAAATCCAGCGTATTTGTAAGAAATATGACTTGTTGCTGATACTGGATGAGGTGATTACTGGTTTTGGCCGTACGGGCAACTGGTTTGCTGCGCAAACCTATAATATTGAAGCGGACATGATTCCCTTTGCCAAGGGGTTGTCTTCTGGCTACCTGCCTATTGGCGGTGTTGCCATAAGTAAGCGCGTGGCTGAGGTAATGATTGATGGTGGAGAGTTTGCTCACGGCTACACCTATTCAGGGCACCCCGTCTCCGCGGCAGTTGCCAAAGCCAACATCGAGATTATGCAGCGTGAGGGTCTGATTGACCAAGTACGTGAAGAAACAGGACCCTATCTGCAGGCTAAATTGAGTGAATTAAGTAGCCATCCCTTGGTGGGTCAGGTACGTGGCACGGGCATGCTTGGTGCCTTGGAGCTGGTCAAAGACAAGGCCACCCGTGAGCCTTTTGATAAGGATATTGAGGTGGCAGGCAAGGTGCGTGACAGCGCAATAGTAAATGGTTTAATGGTGCGTGCGGTCGGTGATTGTTTGATTATGAGCCCGCCTTTGTGTATTACTAAGGCGGAGATTGATGAATTAATAGGCTTACTGACGGAAGCTATGGACCGTGTGCAGACAGAAGTTTTATAGATGCCTAGGCTAAGGGTGGGTTTTGTCTTGTTAGAAGATAACCCAGACTTTGTGTAAAAGGCTATTAATAGTATTTCCTGCGGAAATAACGAATTCGCGGGCTCTTTGTAAGGCAGAGAGTTAGCGATAAATAATATAAAAATGGAAGTTAATTTAGGAGAGCATAATGAAAAAAATTACAAGCACCCTAGCTACTTTGGCTTGCGCAACCGGCCTAATGGCAGGCTCTGTGCAAGCTGAAGAAGTTCTGCATATCTACAACTGGTCAGATTACATTGCCGAAGACACCATTGCTAATTTTGAGGCCGAAACGGGCATCAAAGTAGTCTATGACATGTTTGACAGCAATGACGTACTGGAAGCTAAGTTGCTAACTGGCAACTCTGGCTATGACTTGGTTGTGCCCAGCTCCTCCTTTATGGGGCGTCAGATTATGGCGGGCGTATTCCAGAAGCTAGATAAATCTCAGCTGCCAAATCTGGCCAACATGGATGCCGAAATGATGGCGACCATCACTGGTATCGACCCTGGTAACGCTTATGGAGTGCCTTACATGTGGGGCACTACTGGCATTGGTTACAACATTGATATGGTTGAAAAGGCCCTTGGTGCTGATGCGCCCGTAGGTAGCTGGGATCTCGTTCTTAAGCCAGAAAACATGGCCAAGCTAGCGAGCTGTGGTGTGCATATGTTGGATTCTGCTGATGAAATATTGCCTATCGCAATGAACTACCTTGATTTAGATCCAAACAGCACCAACAAGGCTGACTGGGTTGCTGGTGCTGAAGTAGTGAAAGGTGTTCGTGATAGCGTCACCAAGTTCCACTCTTCTAATTATATCGATGCACTGGCTAATGGCGACATATGTGTGGCTGTAGGTTGGTCTGGTGATGTATTTATGGCCGCCGCGGCCGCCGATGAAGCTGAAAATGGCGTTGCCATTGACTATGTAATCCCAGCTGAGGGGGCACCTCTGTGGATCGACATGATGGGTATCCCTGCCGATGCCAAGAACGTGGGTAACGCCCACAAATTCCTAAACTACTTGATGCGCCCCGAAGTGGCGGCCGACATCACCAATTATGTGTGGTACGCCAATGCGAATGCAGCATCATCGGTACATATAGAACAGGAAATTCTGGATCACCCAGGTATCTATCCAACAGCCGAAGCCAAGACCAAGTTGTTTACATTCAACATCTTGCCTCCTAAGGTAACCCGTGCTGCGAATCGTGCATGGACGGATGTTCGTACTGGCAACTAAGCCTTTGTGAACCTAGGCTAGTCAGCACTCTGTATGGGTGCTGACTAGTTATTGCCTTATTAACTTGAGTCTTACTATCCATTCGGGATTTTGCTATGAGCGATGCTGCGTCTAGCCCTATGTTAGAAATACGTCATGTCACCAAGCGCTTTGGCGAGTTAAGTGCAGTTAAAGATGTGAATTTGACCATCAATAAGGGCGAGATCTTTGCTCTTCTAGGCGGCTCTGGATGTGGTAAAACCACGCTGCTACGCATGATGTCTGGCTTTGAAACACCCACTGAAGGCGCCGTGCTGATTGATGGTGAAGACGTATCTAACGTGCCGCCATATAAGCGTCAGGTAAACATGATGTTTCAATCCTACGCGTTGTTCCCACATATGACCGTAGAGCAAAATGTGGCCTTTGGGTTGAAGCAAGACAAGCTTTCTAAAGCCGAAATAAATAGCCAAGTGCAAGCCATGCTCGCCTTGGTGCACATGACCGACTACGCCAAGCGCAAACCGCAGCAACTGTCAGGTGGTCAGCGCCAGCGTGTTGCCCTAGCGCGTTCTTTGGCAAAAAAGCCCAAAGTATTGCTATTGGATGAGCCCATGGCGGCTTTGGATAAAAAACTGCGTAGCCAAATGCAGCTTGAACTAGTGGATATTGTTGAGTCTGTTGGTGTGACTTGTGTGATGGTCACGCATGATCAAGAAGAGGCCATGAGTATGGCCAACCGAGTAAGTATCATGCATGAGGGTCAAATCATGCAGATTGGCAGCCCGAGCCAAATTTATGAATTTCCAAACAGCCGCCATACTGCCGAATTTATTGGTTCGGTGAACATGTTTGATGCCAGTGTGCAGCATGTTGGCACCGAAGCAAGCTTGATGAGCTGCACAGATTTGGACTCTGTCATGGCCGTTGAGGGTGGGGTGAATGCATTGGAAGGTGCGCGGGTGGGGGTGGCGATTCGCCCAGAAAAAGTCATCATGTCGCGCAGCCAACCCCAACAAACCCAAAATTGGGCCAAGGGTAGTGTGGAAGACATTGCCTATTTGGGTGGCCACTCGGTTTACCATGTGCGCTTAGCTAGTGGTAAAATTGTTATGGCTACTACCACCAACGTAGATCGCCACGAGCAACGTCTAACTTGGCATGACGAGGTGTACCTGCACTGGTCGGCATCGAGCTCAGTGGTGCTTTACCAATGAGCAAATTAGGCGCCCGTAGCATCATTGCAGTACCCTATTTGTGGCTACTGCTATTTTTCCTTGTGCCTTTTATCATTGTCCTAAAAATTAGTTTTGCCGAGATGCAATACGCTATTCCACCCTATACAGATTTGGTGGCTTGGGTAGATGAAGGGCTGACCATTAATTTGAATCTAGGCAACTATGCCTATCTAATTAATGATGACCTATATGCCCGCGCTTATCTAAGCTCGGTGCGCATTGCCTTCTTGGCCACCGTGTGTGCTTTGTTGGTGGGCTACCCTATAGCCTATGCCATTGCGCGAGCTGATTCGGCCACTCGTAACGCCTTGTTGATGCTAGTGATGTTGCCTTCGTGGACCTCATTTTTGATTCGTATCTACGCTTGGGTAGGCATTCTCAAGAATAATGGTCTAATTAATAATAGCCTTATGTCTGTTGGAATTATCGATCAACCGATTGCCATGCTTAATACTGAGTTTGCCGTGTATTTAGGTATCGTCTACGCCTATTTACCGTTTATGGTTTTGCCCATTTATACCAACCTGGTGAAGTTAGATAACTCTCTGCTAGAGGCCTCGGCTGACTTAGGCTGTCCGCCATGGAAAACGTTCTTAACTATTACCTTGCCATTATCCAAAGCGGGCATAATCGCCGGCTCGATGCTGGTGTTTATTCCCTCGGTGGGTGAGTTTGTGATTCCAGAAATGCTTGGTGGCGCAGAAACCTTAATGATTGGTAAGGTGCTGTGGCAGGAATTCTTCAATAATCGAGACTGGCCCGTCGCCTCGGCGGTGGCCATTGTCATGTTGTTATTATTGCTGGTGCCCATTACCTTCTTTCATCGTTATCAATCGCGCGAACTGGAGGCCTAGGTATGCAAACTGGAAAACTATCAACCTGGTCTAAAACGTTTTTGAGCGTGGGCTTTTTCTTCCTCTATGCACCGATCTTGATTTTGGTGATATTCTCGTTTAATAAGTCTGAGTTGGTAACGGTTTGGGCGGGCTTTTCCTTTAAGTGGTATGGCGAACTATTTCGCGATCCACAAATGCTCGGTGCGGCTTGGATTAGTTTAAAAATCGCCTTGTTGGCGGCCTCCACGTCGGTAGTGTTGGGAACCATGGCTTCCATTGTTATGGTGCGTATGGGGACGTTTAAAGGCAAAACTGCTTTTTCCAGCATGATTACCGCGCCCTTGGTAATGCCAGAGGTGATCACCGGCTTGTCACTACTATTGTTGTTTGTGGCTATGGGGCAGTCCTTAGGCTGGCCAGGCGAGCGTGGCATATTGACCATTTGGATAGCCCACGTGACCTTCTGTACGGCTTTTGTGGCCGTGGTGGTGTCCTCGCGCCTGCAAGAACTAGATGAGTCTATCGAAGAAGCTGCGCAAGATTTGGGGGCGCCACCTTGGAAAGTATTTTTCTTGGTGACCTTGCCGATTATAGCGCCGGCCTTGATGTCTGGTTGGTTACTGGCCTTTACCCTATCTTTAGATGATTTGGTAATTGCTAGCTTTGTATCTGGGCCGGGATCTACCACCTTGCCGATGCAAGTGTTCTCCAGTGTGCGCATGGGTATCAGCCCACAGATCAACGCTCTGGCAACATTGGTAATTTTAGCCGCAACCATTGCTGTGTTTATTGCTTGGTGGATTGCCCAGCGGAGCCTCAAGCAGACCACACACATAAGCAAGTAGCTTCCCATTGAGCACTCTGTAGTGGCTTGCCAGATCGGTGTATGGACCTTGAAAGGGCTGTAGCTAGCGTTGCCAAATATCATCATCGCCTAAGCCCTTTTGGCGTTAATTTATGGCCGCAGATCGAAAAATTGAGCGCCTGTCTTTCTCCTAACGCCTCTCTATTACAATCCGATTACCCCTATTAGTACAAATAATGGACTATCTTTCGCGCCATATAGTTTGTTAACTTATTAAGGCTCGATGTCATCGAGTGTAATAATTCAAATAATAATGAGGGTAAATATATGACTGTATATATAATTGCTGATATCAAGGTTACTAATGATGACTGGATTCCAGAGTATGCAACGTCAGTGCACGATCTGGTTCACAAGCACGGGGGCAAGTATCTTGCACGAAGTGGCAATGTCAGAACGCTGGAGGGGGACCCCCTAGACACCACCTTAATCGCATTGCTAGAGTTTCCAAATAGTGAGACGGCTGAAGCATTTATCACTGACCCGGAATACGCGCCTTTCGGTCAGGCTCGACAGGCAGGAAGCGACAGTCGTTTTCAACTCATCGACGATACCGATATTGCCGGCACAATTTCGTACCTGAAAAAAGGGTGACTGCAGAAACGAAGAAGCGGAACCTGCTGCACAGGACCGCTTCAACACCAACTTCCAATGGTCGAAATTGGCAATAAAGCTGGGTTCTTGTCCCCCTACTCCCTTAAGCTTTAGCCACTTAGGTCATAGTCAAAATCAGCTATATCTTTTTTTAAGCGCCGCTGTTCTTGCAGTTCTTCAAGCCGTCGTCGGACCGCCAGAGCGCGTTGCTCGGCGGCCTGTTTTTCATTAGTCTGGTTGGAGTGATCCAAATTTGCGACTATGTCATTTAACTGTTCGGATAAGTTTTCAATACTATTATCATCGGACATGGCGAACCTCCATAGCGTTCCCCTGATACCAGTTTCTGATAGTACGAATGACCAACAAATCAATTCGCTAATGCCAAATAGGCCCAAGGCCTAATAAATATTAAAAATAAATGAGGGTCAAAATCAATACCCTATGGTGTATTTTTTTGGCTTCTAGCGGTGGAAAACACGCAACACGGAGTTGCTTCATGGTTAGCCAGCTAGGCCCAATACGGGATGAGGCACATAACAACGTCGCAGGCTTTCTTCGGCTAACATCTCTAAGGCGGCGCGTAATACTGGGTGTTGAATGTTGAGTTTGCTCACTAGGCGCTGGATGATGTCAACGGAGAGGGTTTTACCGTGGCGGCGATATACCAGCAAAGCAATAATCATGTTGCTAACGTAATGAAACACCACGGGTTTGGAAACGCCGTACCCTTGGTGCTCATTTTGCACGGTTTCTTCTAGCATGCCGTAGATATAACGCCAAGATACGGAATCAACACATACTTCTTTGATGCGTAATGCTATGTCCGCTGTGCTTGGCGGTGATTGGGGGTGCATATGGGCAGCATGGCTAAATATGGTGTTATTGCATTGCTCGAATAAGTGGCTGATAGATTGCTGGCCACTGCGCTCTTGGTAGGAGGCAATGCGTTGCTTAAAGTCGTCTAGATTGGACATGAATATGCTCCCTCACATGTTTTTTGAGTCACTTAAGTTAAACAAATAACATTGGTGAAAAAATGGAACAACGATGAAAAATAATGGAAACAGTATGCAGATATAATGGAGGGGCACTGCTAGCTATGCGACAGGCCTCAAATCTGCACAGGCAGACGCATGCTGAAGACCACGCCTTGCTCATCAGGTAGGTTTTGCCAGCTTACCTTGCCGCCGTGATGTTCACAGATAGTGCGCACCACAAACAGGCCTAAACCAAAATGTCCTGCCCCCCCTTGTTTGGCCTCTGGGCGTTGGCTAGTCATTGAGTGAAACAGGTGTTGAGCCTGCTTGGCACAAATGCTTGGGCCTTGATTACTTATCGTCACCGTTGCCCATGTGCCTTGCTGGTGCAAGCCAACAATAATGGGTGTGTTGTTGATACGAAAGTCACGGGCATTGTCTAGCAGTTTGTCTAAGGCTTGCTCTAAGCGGTAATCAACGGCGCTTAGATAAATACCTTGGCTTGGCCCTTGGTATTGTACTAAGGGGTCAACTTGGGTTTGATAGGCGCAATAGCAATCGATTAAGTGGGCAAGATCAATGCGCTCTTTGGGCTCTTGTTGCAGGGCTTGTTCCAAACTGGCAGCGCTGGCCAGTTTGTTGAGAATACCTTCGATTTTATAGAGGCCGCGCTGGGCCGCGTTGAGGTACTCTCGGGAAGGGGACTCAGCCAGTTCGGTGGAGAGGTTGCCCAAGGATGTTGAGATAGTATTGAGGGGGTTTTTTATCTCGTGGCTAAGAGTGCGCGGAATATTACTCAAAAAATGCTGATGACTTTGCAACCGGGTCATCACCTGTGCAATACCCCTAGCCAAGTCCCCCAGCTCATCTTGGCTATGGGTGGCGTACTTCAAACTGGCACTTTGTACACGCCCATACTCGTCAACCAAGGCATGGGTGTGTTTGCCCAAGGTACGAATGCGTTGGGCTAGACGCCAAAATAGCAAAAATAGACTCAACAATATGAAGCTAATACTGACTAAACTGATCACGACTACCTTTTCAATAGCTTGGCGTTGCAACTGCAACAACTGGTCGATGCCCTGTTCTACCAACACGACCCCCAATATCTCTTGCTGATCATTGATTATGGGCATGGCAGTAGCTTGAATGCCTTGGCTATTTGGCTGCGCCCAACGGTCCTGAATTGTGATGCCGGCAAGGGCCAAGTTGAGCAGCCGAGGGCGGCTAAGGTTGGCTTCACCTTGCACGGGGTTGGTGCTACTCATAATTTGCTTGAGCAAGCTGGTAGCCACTTGTTGCCAGAGATCACTAAACTGCCAATTCCAAGTGTCGAAGCCCTGGCTTGGTACGTGGCCCGTATGGGCCAGACGGTTTAGCTGTTGATCATAAAGGGTAACAGACAAGGGGCCTTCTTGCTGACCTGCCAGCAGTGCCATGGCCTGGTTGGATAGGGTGTTTAAGGCCGTATAACCAGCTGTTTCCGGGCCTTGGGTGGACAATACCTTGGGGGTGCCGCCAGCTTCGTCTGTATCAACAATAGCCAAACGCAATAACTGTCGCTCTCCCATCAGGGCCAGGGGCATTTGCCACTCCAGCATATACCCTTCGCCATTGAGTTGCATATTGGCTTGCAGGTCAAATTGGTTTAGTTGGTGCGGGCTTATATCGCTGCCTTGGCTATTGGTTTGGTGAATTTGTACGGAGCCATTTGGCTTACCAAATAGCAGGAGGTGGTGTTCTTGTTGCTGTCTATCAATATAGGACAGGCGTAGATGATCGCTTTGCAGCCGGCTACTTGAAAAGGTGTCCGGGCTCAACCAGTGCTGATCATAAACTTGAATCTTGCCAATCAACTGTTGGTCAATTTTGCCCAAGGTTACAGTGTAATGTACTTGATCATTGGGGCTTCTAAACTCACTGGCCTGCGCCATCTCATCTTGCCAGTCATTGGCGCTGCCATCGATAGTTTTGGTGTGATTGATACGTTGTACAAATAACATGGGCTGCTGTTTGCTTAACTCAGGTAGCTGTAGCAGTAACTCTGGCCGTTGCACAAAGAGATTGGCGAGCGAACGCGCCACCTGCTTTTGTGCCAATGACTGACTTTGCTGCAGCAGGTCACTAGTGGCCTCAATAAAACGATAGCCAAGATACGGCAGGCTCAATAAAACCAAGCCAATGGCCAGCAGTTGATAGCGTAGCTTAAAAAGCCCCAATTTAGTTACGCCAGCGATAGCCTTGCCCATATTCAGAAATGATGTTGTTAAAGTCCCCATCAAGTGCTTTAAACTTACGTTTAATATTGCTTATGTGGGTGCTGATGGTATTGTTCTCGACACAACCGCCAAAGGTAGCTTGGCCTAGTTGCTGATAGGTAAGTACTTGGCCTGGTCGCCTTGCTAGGTACTCCAGCATGGTGAATTCGGTCATGGTGAATTCACTGAGAGGTTGCTGTTGCCAAATTAGATGGCGGCGATCCAGATCAATCAACAGTTGGCCACAGGTGATTTGGTTGGACTCCTGACTGGAGTTGCTATTGCGGGTCAAACGCAACAATGATTCAATTTTGGCAATAAAGTAGTCAATGGTAATGGGCTTGGGTTGGTAGTCCCAAGCCCCCATACGCAAGCCAGAAACCTGATCAATCTCTCCCACACGCTCAGTGAGAAACAGTACGGGTAAATCCGGATACTGACGGTTTAATTGGCTGTACAAGTTGAAACCACCATCGTATTCCTGGCCTAGAATAATATCTAGGATTAATAAGTCTGGGCGTTGTTGGGTTAAGGCTTGCAGAGCACTGTGTTTGTCGGCAAAGGCGAGCACCTGCACAGGCATGCACTCTAGGGCGCGCACATAATTTTGGCGTTGGTCCTTGTCATCCTCGACGATGGCAATACAGGGCTGATGATTCATAGTGACTCCTTGGTAGGCTAAAGGTAGCACAGCTGAATCGGAGGAAAAATAGGCATACACACTTTAGCTATGTATCTCCATCATATTTCCATCAATGATAGAATAACGGCACACTTTTATATATATTTTGCTGATTATGCTGCTTTCTCTATTGTCTGAAATGCTGACTATTACCGCACCCATTTTTGTGGTGGTAGTGTGTGGTTATGGGTTGCGCCGTTTTGGGATATTGGATGATCACTTTATTAGTGTGGGTTCACGCTTAGTGTTCAATTTTACCCTGCCCATATTGTTGTTTGTTAGTATTGCTACCAAGCCGATCACTTACGGTCCAACCTTTAAATCAGCCCTGGTGGGAGTGGCGGTTACCCTGTTGATGTGGGCTCTGTTGGAGGCCCTGGCGCGGGTGTATGTGCAACCACGACAAGACCGAGCCGTGGTAGTAATGACAGGTTTTCGCTCCAATTTGGGTATTGTTGGCTTGGCTTATTGCTTTAATGCTTATGGTGAAGCTGGAGTGGCGAGTGTGGCCATGTATTTGGCGCTTGTGACCACACTTTTCAATATCTTGTCGGTACTCACATTAAGCCGCAAATACGCTGATGCCACGAGTATAAACAATATTCTTAAGAGCATTGTGCGAAACCCACTGATTGTGGCCATCTTTGTCGCTATAGTTTGGTCTATATTGAGCTTGCCGGTGCCGTCGGTGGTGCTAGCCACCGGCAACTATTTTGCCACCATGACCCTACCTTTAGCTTTATTGTGTGCTGGTGGTAGCTTGAGTCTGCGGGCTTTCAAACAGAACATGAACAAAATTTGGTTAGCCACCAGTGGCAAACTAATATTGACGCCTTTGCTCACCGCGATTGTGGGCTATCTTGTGGGGTTAAGAGGCATGCAGTTAGAGCTAATTGTATTGATGTCTTGTGCCCCGTCGGCGGCGGCGGGCTATGCCATGGTTCGCGCCATGGGCGGCAATGACAAACTGGCCGCCAGTATTATTGCCACCACCACTTTATTGTCCTTTGCTTCCACGGCGGTCATCGCTAGTATGCTGCGTGCCTTGCTTGTTGCTTAGCTTATTTTGGGGCTTGATTTCAGCCGTTTAACTAGGCACTATCCCAGCCTGCAAGGTTGTCTGTGTGGGCCCCATAGAGTCATTGTTAGGGCTTAGCGCTAGGGTGCTGGCTAAGTATCAAGCCAAGCCTACAATTATTTTGGCAATCCTTAGATAAGTATTTGTAGTCCCAGTTTTAAGTAGGGGAAAATTCATGCAGTCCAAATATCAGGCTCAAACTCAGCACAACCTAAAAGACAGTGACCGAGACGGGCTCTATCGCACCTTATTTAATCGTCGTGATGTGCGTAGTGAGTTCCTGCCTAAGACCGTTCCTGATGATGTCTTGGCGCGCGTGCTGTATGCAGCCCATCATGCGCCATCAGTTGGTTTTATGCAGCCTTGGAATTTTACGGTTATTAAAACAGATGCTGTAAAACAACGAGTACATAGCCTCTTTAAGCAAGCCAATGATGAGGCTGCTCAGCAGTTTGTTGATGAGCGCCAAGATGCTTATCGGCAGTTGAAATTGGCGGGTATTATGGATGCACCGATTAATGTCTGCGTTACCTGCGACCGGGAGCGCAGTGGCAAGGTGGTGTTGGGGCGCACCCATATGCCAGAAATGGACCTATACAGCACCGTGTGCGCGGTACAAAACCTGTGGTTAGCAGCGCGGGCAGAAGGTTTGGGGGTAGGTTGGGTTAGTATTCTTGATCCACAAGCCCTAAAACGAGTGTTGGGCATTCCGTCACAGATCGTTACTATTGCCTATTTGTGTATTGGTTATGTCGACCATTTTCGTGACCAACCAGAATTGGCCAGCAAAGGCTGGCAGCCACGTTTGTCTCTTGATGAGCTAGTACATAGCGAGCAATGGGGCCAAGGCATGGATCAGAATTTAGCGGCAGGCATAGCCCAGCAAATAGATTTTCCTGCGCATTACACAGGCTAACTATGGCCGTGCTTGGCTTTCGCCTGTACTGTTTTAAGACCAAGTTGTTTGGCCTGTTTGAAGGTTGCACCAAGGAGGCACAAATGCGACTATTAAGCAGGCAAAAATATTGAGTACCAACTCGATTATTAATACAAATATTGGCATCAATTATGGGTATTTGGAATCGTTTATTCTTGCAGCACAAGCTGGTTGTTGTCGTTGTTGTGGTCGGGCTTATTCCCCTATTAGCATTGGCTTTGGTTAGTGTTAAGTTTACACAGGAGACACTAAAAGATAGCACTTTCGCGCGTTTGCATGCTGTGCAAACTGGCAAAGCCAAGCAGCTAGAAGGCTTGTTTGCTAATAACAAAAAAAACTTGCTAAGCTTAGCCGATCAGTTGGGCTTGCATTGGCAAAACCTGCAGAATACACCCCCACAAGACCTTTTATCCCGTTTTATTACTAACCATTACTACCGCGATGCGTTCCTAATTGATCCACAAGGCGCGGTGTCTTACAGTGTCGCCCAACAAGCAGACTACCAAACTAATATTCTCACAGGTCCTTATCAGATATCGGGCTTGGCTCAGGTCGTTCGTGACGTACTGGGTGGCCAAAGCTTTGCCGTGTCAGATATAGCTCCTTATGCCCCAAGCAATGGTACCCCTGTCGCCTTTTTTGCCGTGCCAGTGGTGGCTGCTGGTGACGTGGTGATGGTATTGGCCATGCAAATGTCATCTGCAGCCGTGAACCGAGTGATGGGCGATACAGTGGGTGAGGCTGGTGAAACCTACTTAATAGGGCCAGATTTGCTCATGCGCTCAGACGCTTCTTCAGATACTGTTAATCATACGGTGGTCATGTCTTTTGCCAATCCAGACCTGGGTAAAGTCGATACCAAGGCAACGCAGCAAGCTTTGGCCGGCTTCAGTGGGCAGGATATTATTTTGAGTTATACGGGCAATAAAGTGTTGTCTGTTTATTCGCCCTTGCAGTTAAGCGACGATATTGCTTGGGCGGTGATTGCTGAAATAGATGAGAGCGAAGCCCTAGCAGAGGTTGACCGCTTACTTATGATCATAGGCGGGGTGTTAATAGCGGCGTTATTGTTGCTGGGTATAGTTGGCTATAGATCAGCAATGCCTATTGTCATGCCAATGTTGCGTTTGGCCAAGACCATTCGGGAGGTGGGTGACAGTGGTGACTTGTCTTTGCGTTCACCTGAATGCCGCAGCCGAGACATTATAGGTGATGCGACGCGTGCATTTAATGCCATGCTGGCGCGCCAAGAAAGTGCAGTAAAGGCCAATCTGACAGTTTTGAAGGCGGTGAATGAGGGCGATTTCAGGCACCGCCTAGACGAGCCTCAAATGGGTGATTTTGAAACTATGCGTTTGGCTCTAAATGGCTCTGTAGACAGTGTGGCCAACACTATGCAAGCTCTGGGTGACATTATGGACGGTTTGAGTCGTGGCGACTTTAGCGTGCGCATGGATGAGCGCGTGGAGGGCGATTTTAAACAACAGGTCGATACCGCCATGAAGCATACAGATCAGGCCATTAGCGCCATGATATCGGTCATGCAAAGTATGGCCGAAGGTGATTTTGATGCCCGTATCGAAGTACCTTTACAAGGTAGCTTGGAACAACTAAAGCGGCATGTGAATAGTGCCATGAAGGACTTAGCTGGTGCCGTAAGCGAAGTGAACCAGGTGGCGTCGGCCATGAACGATGGCGACCTCACGCAAACGATGGCGGGCAAGTATCCTGGCCAACTTGGCAATATTGCCCGGGCCCTTAATGATACCAACCTCGGTTTGGCTCAGATGGTGGGTCAAGTGCGCAGTATGGGTGGTGCTGTCAGCCGTGGAGCGCAAGAAATTCACCGAGGAGGCAAGGATTTAACGGGGCGTACCACGGACCAGGCCGCGTCTTTAGAGCAAACAGCAGCCAGTATGGAGCAGATGGCAGCAACGGTGCGTCTAAACTCCCAAAATGCCGGCCGTGCTGATGAGATGATGCAACGCTCTTTGGTCGAAACCCATGCCAGCACACAAGTGGTTGCTGAAGCTATTAGAGCGATGCAAGAAATTGCCGTGGCTAGCAAAAAAATTGCCGACATCATTGGCATTATTGATGGCATTGCCTTTCAAACGAACTTGCTGGCCCTCAATGCGTCCGTTGAAGCCGCTAGAGCTGGGGAGCATGGCCGAGGATTTGCTGTGGTGGCGGGCGAGGTTCGGTCATTGGCTCAACGCTCTGCTGAGGCGGCCAAGGACATTAGTGCTCTGATTAGTGATAGTGCGAAGCGAGTAGATCAAGGTGACCAGTTGGTGAAGAAGACCGGCGAGGCCCTGCATGGTATCAGCCAATCGATTGACGAGGTGGCGGTGTCTGTTGCGGCCATTGCCTCTGCTAGTATAGAGCAGGCTCAAGGCATTGAGCAGGTAAATGGCGCTGTAGGACAGTTAGACAGCATCAACCAGCGCAACAGTGCTTTGGTCGAGGACTCGGCAAAAGCGGCCGAGTCATTATTGCAAAAGGCTTCTGAGCTAAACGATATTATGGCCTTTTTCAACCTAGGGCAGGAAGCCAAACCAACGCCTGTTCAGCCCAAGCCAATGGCAGAACACAAAGATATTAAGAACCTGCTAAATGAGCTGCAATAAACCAATTTTTTTGCAGCCGGCATATTGCCAAGGTAAGTTGAGTGAACAGTCAGCCAAAAAAAACCGGTGCATAGCACCGGTAAACAGCATGAAGAAATACAAGGGGTTGGCTAGCAACTCCATGTCAAAACCTACTTGGTAATGATTTCCGGGCCCATGAAATAGGTGGGTAGGAAGGTCGACAAAGCCGGTATATAAGTGACCAAAATTAGGAACACAAATAGGATAGATAACCATGGCATGGCAGCTTTCACGACGCGCATGACGGACATGCCAACCACCCCTGAGGTAACAAACAAGTTGAGACCAACGGGGGGAGTGATCATCCCAATTTCCATATTCACCACCATGATTATGCCTAAGTGAATAGGGTCGATGCCCAACTCAATCGCAATGGGAAATACCAGTGGTGCCACGATGACGATGAGACCGGAAGGCTCCATAAACTGACCGCCAATCAACAAGATGACATTGACGATAACCAGGAACATAACTGGACCAAGACCAGCAGCTAGCATGGCGTTAGCGATGCTTTGCGGGATCTGTTCATCAGTCAAAACATGCTTAAGAATCAAGGCATTAGCAATAATGAACAACAGGGTTACGGACAAGCGGCCGGCATCAAAAAGCGTTTCGCGAGTGTCTTTGTGGAACCAAGCTGTAAACAGTGCTGAGGGCTTTTGAGCAAGGTGCAAGTGAGGTTGACCGTCAGCCGTCTTTAGGGGACCCATATCTCGGTAGATAAACATGGATACGATGAAGGCGTATACCGACGCCACAGCCGCAGCTTCTGTGGGTGTAAAGTAACCGCCGTAGATACCACCTAAGATGATGACAATAAGAAACAGGCCCCAACTGGCAGCCTTGGCGGAGGCAAAAATCTCCGTCCAGCCGGCCCACTCGCCTTTGGGCATGTTTTTGTAGCGCGCATAAAAGTAGATGCCTAACATGAGCATGGTACCGGCCATTAATCCGGGAATAACACCCGCTAGGAACATGCGGCCCACAGACACATCCGTAGCGGCTGCGTATACCACCATCACGATGGAAGGTGGGATAAGGATACCCAAGGTGCCGGCGTTACAGATTACCCCAGCTGCAAAATCTTTGGTGTAACCCACCTTGCGCATGCCGGCAATCACGATGGAACCAATCGCTACCACCGTGGCTGGTGAAGATCCGGACAGGGCGGCGAATAGCATACAGGCAAAAACCCCGGCTATCGCCAAACCACCATGAAAATGGCCTACGCAGGCAATAGAAAAGCGAATAATTCGTTGCGCCACACCGCCCGTGGACATAAAGCTGGAGGCCAGTATGAAAAATGGAATAGCCAGCAGAGTATAGTGACCTTCAAAGGCTGAGAATAGGGTTTGTGCAATAGATGCCAGTGAGCTGTCAGAATACACCAACAGGAACAGGATCGAACTTAAACCCAAAGAAATAGCGATTGGCACGCCCAATAATAATAGGGAGATGACCAGAACAAATAAAATAATAGCTTCCACGACTAGTCTTCCTTATCGGCTTTGGTGGCGGCTTCTTCCACCATGTCTTCGGCTTCATGGCTGGCGATAATCATATCAGCACGACCTTTAACTACGTCCACGGCAACGCGGGCGTATCGCCACACGAGCATGACCATGCCTAGGGGCAGGGCAAAGTAAGGAATAAAGCGAGGAATTTTTTCGTATTTTTCGCCGTAGTTAAACCAGTCGGCCAAAAACTGCCCCCAATCGGGCATTTCAATATCGTTGACTTCATAATAGCCTTGCTCAAGGAAGCGGCTCCTGAAGCCTTCAGGGAACCAGCGTCCCTCAGTGGGTGCTAAGTTAGCAAACGGTGCCCAATAGTCATAGCTGCCTTTTAGCAGCAGCAAGGCATACACCAGTGACGCTGTTACGGCAAATAAAGCGGAAGCCTTGCGCATACTGGGGCTCATATAATGCAAAGCAACGTCAACGCCTAGCTGAGCTTTGATTTTCACCATATAAGGCGTCCCAACAATGACCAACCAGCCAAATAGAAATACAGTGATTTCTAACGACTGCAGACCAAAGTCAGACAGTGGTTCAGCAATAGGTGCAAACCAGTCGGCACGCCAGAAGTCCATTTCTTGTAATTTGCGAATGACCACGTTAATAAAGGTCACCATGGTCATCAGACCCAACATGAGAGCAATAAAATTGCGCTCCCAGTGGTCTGTACGAGAGAGATGTTTCGTTTCTTGCATTGTCTTCACCTTGTATCCCGAGCCATTGTGTCTAGTGTACAGTGATCAGGTAGAAAGGTTAAAAACCCCGAATAAGTGACCAGTAGCGACTTGTTCGGGGCTGTCTGAAGGGACCATAACAGCTGGTCCCTGAGCGCCTAAATGAGGCGTTTCACATCTTAGTGCTTAGCGTTGATCGCTTGTGCAGCATCGATGTTTTCTTGGCCAACATCATCCTTGAATTGATCCCATACAGGCATCATGGCCGCCTTCCAGGCGGCACGCTGGCTAGCATTTAGCTGGTGCACAGTTTTACCCGTAGCAATGATGGCATTCTTGTTCTCTTCGTTAACACCAAAGGCTTTGGCATTGCGAGAAACAGTGACTTCACGCAGGATGGTTTCTAGCTGGTTGCGCACATCAGATGGCAGACCGTCCCAGAATTCGGAAGAGGTCACTACCAAGTAGTCGATGATGCCGTGATTAGATTCGGTTACAGAGTCCTGTACTTCAAAGAACTTCTTACCGTAGATGTTGGAGTAGGTGTTTTCCTGGCCCTGAATAGTGCCTGACTGGAGACCTTGGTAAACTTCTGAGAATGCCATTTTTTGAGGTACCGCACCCACAGCCTTGAACTGAGCAACTAGTACATCGGATGCTTGTACGCGGAATTTCAGACCTTCAGCATCGCTAGGCTCTAACAGTGGTTTGGTAGCAGAAAGCTGCTTCAGACCGTTGTGCCAGAACTCTAGGCCCAACAAACCGCGACGCACCATAGATTGTTTCATGCCTTGGCCAGTAGCCGAAGACTGGAAGTCATCCACAGCGTCCATGTTCTTGAACATGAATGGTAGGTCAAATAGGCGGAACTGCTTGGTGTATTTTTCGAATTTAGAAAGTGATGGTGCCGCCATTTGTACGTCGCCTAATAGCATGGCTTCTAGTACCTTACCGTCTCCATATAGCGTGGAGTTAGGATACACTTCCATGCAGACCTTGCCGTCCATTTCACTATTTACGCGCTTGGCAAGCTCAGTAGCGGCAATACCCTTAGGGTGCTTGTCAGTGTTAGTAACGTGGGAAAATTTGATAACGATTTCGCCGTCTTGGCAAACATCGCTGGCCATTGCTGGAGTTGTGGCCAAGCCGGCAGCCATTGCTACGGCTAGTGTCGTTTTCATCAGCGTTTTCATGGTAAACCTCAATTGTGATTGTTATTTGGTTGATCTAGTTGTTATGCAACTGATTTCTATTAGAGCAACTGCCGTGCCAGTTCTGTAACCTATTGTATTTATTGTATTTAAACAATTAATTATTAACCGGTTGTGTGGTTGCTCGCACACCTTGTGAGGCATCTGTGCGAAAATCCGCACATTTTGGCAGTGTTTACTATTGGCTGATTAGCCATGGTTCACTCTTCGCGAAAATGATGACGGTCAATACCGTACTTGGTAAGTTTGTCGTACAGGGTTTTGCGAGGAATGCCCAAAGCTTCATAGGTTTGCTTGATAGAGCCTTGGGCTTGGCTTAAAGCCTGTTCAATCAAACGCTGCTCGTACTGTTCCATCATATTTGGCAAGCTCAACGGCTGGCTTGGTTCTTGCCAGCTGTCTAGGCTTTGTTGGTCGAGCAGCATATCTGTGAGCACATAACGATCGGCCATGTTGATGAGTTCGCGCACATTGCCGGGCCAGTCGTGTTGCATCAGAGTGTCAATGGTGTCCAAGGGTAGTGCAGGTAAAGGCAGGCTGTAGCGCTCGGCGGCTTTAGTCATAAAGAAACGGAAGAGATGCAAAATGTCCTCTCCACGTTGGCGCAACGGCGGCAAAAAAAGCTGCACCACATTGAGGCGATAATACAAATCTTCGCGAAAATCACCACGCTCGGCCATGGCTTTGAGATCGCTTTTTGTGGCGGCAATAACACGGATGTCTACGTCGATGGAGGCATTGCCTCCTAAACGCTCGATTTTGCGCTCCTGTAATACGCGCAGAATTTTTACCGCTAGAGATAAGGGAATGCTCTCTATTTCATCAAGAAAAATGGTACCTAGATGGGCAAATTCAAACTTGCCCTGACGCACTTTTTTGGCATCTGTGAAGGCGCCAGCTTCATGCCCAAATAGCTCGGCTTCCATCATGCTTTCAGGCAAAGCGCCGCAGTTGATGGCGACAAAGGGGCCATCCCGGCGCTGACTCTGCTCATGCAGATTGCGGGCGACCAGCTCTTTACCGGTGCCGGTTTCGCCATGAATGAGGGTGCTCACATCGGCTTGAGCCAATTTGCTGATCTTGGCCTTTAGCGCCTGCATGGGCAAAGATTGGCCAACAACCGCATTAGCCGTATCAGTTTGTAGTGATTTTTTAAGGGCCCGGTTTTCCATCACCAGGTGGCGTTTCTCCATGGCGCGATTGACCGTTTCCAGCATACCCTCGCGCTGGAAAGGTTTGGCAATAAAGTCATAGGCACCCAAGCGAATGGCTTCCACGGCTGTTTGTATATCACCGTGACCGGTAATCATAATGATAGGCAGCTCGGGGTCGGTTTGCTGCATAAGCTTCAAAAAGCTCATTCCGTCCATGCCGGGCATGCGTAAATCGCTAACCAATACGCCAGGGTAGTCAGCGCTAATGTCACGAAATGCGGCATCTGCTGAGGAGTAAGCGCTTACTACATAGTCGGCTAATTCCAATAACTCAGCTAAAGATTCACGGATATCAGCATTATCATCGATGATAGCAATATGTTTTTTATGGGTAGGGCTAAGCTCCACGGTCGGGCTCCTTGCATGGTAGGCGGAGACAAAATTGGGCGCCACCTTGTGGGCCATTATCGCCACTGAGTGTGCCGCCCATGGCATCAATTATACTGTAAGAAATGGACAGGCCAAGGCCCAAACCAACCCCCGTGCCTTTGGTAGTAAAAAACGGGTCAAATAGCTGCTGTAGATGTTCGGGATTAATGCCCGTGCCGGTGTCGGTAACTTGCAGACAAATCTGCGGCATTTGATGGTGATTTTCAACCTTGCAATCAATGTGCAGCTGTTTGATTTTGCTAGTGAGCATGGCGTCTAAAGCATTGGTTAGCAAGTTGATGAGCACCTGCTCGAGGCGCACTAGGTCAGCCAATACCTGTACCCCTTGGTGGCAATTGATAAACAGCACAATCTGCTCTTGTTTACAGCGTAAAGCAACCAGTTGCACAGCGTTGTTAACGGCTTCATCTAGGGATACCCAATTGGTACTGTTGTCCGTTTTACGACCAAAGGTCTTCAGGTGCAAGGTAATGGCCGCCATCTTTTTAGCCAGTTTTTTGATATTACTAATGTTATTGGCTACCCGTTGGTAGTTGTCCCGTTGCAGCCATTGCTCCGCATTGTCAGCGGATGTTTGGATAGCGGTGAGAGGTTGATTAATTTCATGGGTAACGCTGGTAGCCATTTGCCCCAGGGTCGCTAGTTTGGCGGCGTGAATAAGCTCGGTTTGTGCCTGCTTGAGCTCGTCATTGCGATCCTGCAGGTCTTGGGTGCGTTTAGCAACGCGCAGCTCTAGTGTTTGCTTGGCCTGTTGCAGGCGGGCCTGATTGATTTCTCGGCGGATGAGAGTTTCTTGGAACTGCAGGCGGCGCTGCACGATAACGTAGGCTAAGGAGACAATAAGTATAAATACCAATAATGATAAAGCGGTGTTGCGTTGGATAATGTAGTCAAGATTGCGTAAGTTGCCGTGCCCGTATAGCTGCCAACCTAGCTCTGATAAGGGTAGGTTGACTTCCAGCACACGTTGGTAGCCGGGTTTTGGCAAACTAACTATGCGTGCAGCCCCTAATTCCTTGATTACCTGTGTCTGTAACTCAGGAAAGGACGTGCTGGGGTATTTGGTGGTGTTTTTAATGGCTTGTTTGTCCACCTGGCTCAGGCTTTGACGGCTGGTGAATAGCCAGCTCGGCACACTAGAAGCAATGACAATGCCATATTCATCGGTAATCATCATGGGTGTGCGTTTATTGAGCCAGCCCCGCTCTAAACGGGCCATATTCACCTTGACCACTACCACCCCAATGACGTCATCGGTATTAATGTCAAAGATAGGTTCGCTAAAATAATAACCGCGAATACCAGCATTAACACCTAGAGTGAAGAAACCACCAGAACTGCCATTGATAGCGGCCTGAAAAAAGGGTGTGTGATCGTAGTTAAGGGTCTGGTTATCCAGGGTGGTGGACGCCATGGTATTGCCCTGGATATCCAGCAAGAACACTTCATCGGCGGCCGTCACCCTGCGAATATGATTAAGGTGGTCATGAATGTTACGTTTTTGTAATACCGAGCCATTACTGGCAGCAAGGGCTAAGGTGGCGTCCATGATGAGCATCTTAGGTACAAAACGGTACTTTTCTAGTTCACTATCCAGGCTGTCGGCAAACAATATGAGGTCATTTTCGACCTGTATGTGTAAATTTTCTTGAGCCTGCTTAGTAAAGGTATACCAGCTTACCAGTAACCATAACGGGATAAGTACCAGTAGGCCGGCTATGTACAATGATTTAATATTGTCTTGTAACCAACTGCGTGGTGGATAGGGGATGTCAACTTCTGGGTTCATGGCCGCCAGTATACGGCAAAACAATAAAAAAGGGATCAGATATGCGTAATCTGATCCCTTGTCGTTGGGTCCTAGGAGCCCACCAAGCGCTATGGGTTCTAGTAGGCAGTGTTAGGTATTAACCCAATAAGTGGGCAACAGCATCGCGCTCTTGCTCGAGCTCGGCTTGGGTTTTATCCATGTAAGCCTGAGAAGCCGCATCGACTTGCAAACCTTGTACAATACTGTAGCTGCCGTTCTCACAGGTCACAGGGAAGGAATACATTAAGCCTTCAGGGATGCCGTAGGAGCCGTCAGAGGGAATACCCATGGAAGTCCATTCGCCGTTCGTGCCGGCGGCCCAAAGGCGCATGTGGTCGATAGCCGCGTTTGCAGCAGACGCCGCCGAAGAAGCGCCACGTGCTTTGATGATGGCCGCGCCGCGTTGAGCGATGGTGGGAATGAACTCGTTATCAATCCACGCTTGGTTAACTAGTTCAGAAGCAGGTTGGCCCTTCACGGTCGAACGCGTAACGTCAGCGTACATGGTGGCGGAGTGGTTGCCCCATACGCACATGTTTTGAATATCGCTTACTGTAGCATTGGTTTTATTAGCCAACTGGGTCAAAGCTCGGTTGTGATCTAAGCGAGTCATGGCCGTAAACTGACGCGGGTCGATGCTAGGCGCGCTCTTCATGGTAATATAAGCGTTAGTGTTAGCGGGGTTGCCAACAACCAGTACTTTCACGTCTTTGTTGGCATTGTCGTTGATCGCCTTACCTTGTGCGGTGAAAATGTTGGCATTGGCTTCCAGTAGATCCTTGCGTTCCATGCCTGGGCCACGAGGGCGAGCACCCACTAGGAGAGCGTAATGAGCGTCATCAAAGGCCACATTGGCGTCGTCAGTGGCGGTAATGGAAGCTACCAGTGGAAAAGCACAGTCTTCAATTTCCATTACTACGCCGTTGAGGGCTTCTAGGGCAGGAGTGATTTCTAACAACTTTAGGTTAACAGGCTGGTCGGCGCCAAGCATTTCGCCTTGGGCAATACGGAAAATCAAAGAGTAAGAAATCTGACCGGCGGCACCGGTGATGACAACGTTAACTGGGCTCTTCATTTGGGACACTCCAAGTTATGGTAGATATGCAGGCCTTGAAATCGCTTATGGCAAAATCATGGCCAAAAAATGAGGCGCTATTATAACCAAAATTCGTGCATACGGATATGCGACTAATGACTATCGAATATAGATGCTTGAAATATTCACTAGGACTTGCGTTAAAACATGGTTGTAGTAGGTTGGTATTAGTAAACAACGACAAAGGCAGAGGTTTTAAACACTATGTTGGATAATATCGCTTTTCACTATGCAAAATTAAAGAATGGCCATTTAGCAGCGGTAGCAAATCAACAGATAGTAGGATTGGTGGAAGCCGCTTCACGTTTGGGTATGCCTTTGCGAGCAACCAGTTTGCATGAGCTTATCGCCGCTGGTGCTCCAGCCCAGGCTGAAGCTAAAGCGCTTGTGTATGCCGCGCTGGAACAACGAGTGGCTTGTACTGACTATGATAGTCGGCGCCTGCAAACACCCCTTGGGCAGGTAAAACGTAATATATTCTGTATCGGTAAAAATTACGCTGAGCACGCCGCAGAAATTGCCGCTAAACTCGATACGGGTACGGGTGTACCGGAGCATCCGGTGGTGTTTACCAAGGCCACAAATACCTTAATTGGCCCCCATGAAGAGATCCCTTTGCATGCTGGGGTGACTGAAAAAATTGATTATGAAGGTGAGTTGGCCATTGTCATTGGTCAGCGTGGCAGAGATATTGCGCCCGCCCAGGCTTGGCAGTATGTGTTTGGTTATAGTTGCTTTAATGATGTGTCGGCACGGGATCTGCAACACCGTCATATGCAATGGCATTTGGGGAAAAGTCTGGACGGCTTTGCTCCCATGGGTCCGGTAGTCACCCCAACCTATGGCCAGCCTTTGGCAGGCGACATAGAATTGACCTGTGCCGTGAATGGAGAAGTACGTCAGCGTGCAACTCTGGACCTAATGGTGTTTGATGTGCCCACTATCATTGCAACCCTGTCTAAAGGCATTACTTTAGAGCCTGGTGATGTGATTGCCACGGGCACGCCTGCTGGCGTTGGTATGGGTTTCACGCCCTCTAAGTTCCTGCAGCCGGGGGACAAGGTTGAAGTGAGTATTGATGGCACTTTGCCATTAGAGAATTGTTTGGCAAGGGAATAATGACGTCGTTTCGATCTATAGGCCTAATGGCGCTGATCATGCTGCTCAGTGCGTGTGCTTCTTTGCAGGATTTTCAGCAAATGGACACGCGCACGCGCACGGAGTTTGTGTGTGAGCGAGATAGTCAAGTGCGGTACCATCGCCGACAAGTGATTGACATACAGGGCCGTGCTGCAGACATACAGCAAGCCTTGTTGGATGGCTATCGGTTAGTCGAAACTTGCACCACAACAACGATAGAGCCTGTCGATCATGTCTGTATGAGCACTCAGGAGGGCGGCCAAACCATGACTACTTGTGCCGACAGTGAGGTGTCGATGATTAAACAAGTCTGCCGGCAAACGCCGGTGGCGATCGATGGTAATCTGGAAAAACAAAAACGCCAAGACCTGTTGGCATTGCAGCAGGCGGAAGCAATCACCGCCGATCGGGCCTATATGGCTTGCTTCAATAAAGTCGGAGCGATGACGCCAGAGCAAGCGTTTCAATACCATCAGATTAATTAGCTGCTAAACTAAGTGCAGTTGGTTTTTTCTTTATTGTTGCCATTAATCTCAGGCAGGGACGTCATGACGATTAAACACTGGCCTAGTAATGAGCGCCCGCGAGAGCGTTTATTAAATGCTGGGCCCCTATCACTTTCCGATGCTGAACTACTGGCAACCTTTTTGTGTACTGGCATAGTCGGTCATAGTGCGGTTGATGTAGCGCGCCAATTGTTACAAACGTTTGGTAGCTTGCAGGCCTTGTTGCAGGCATCACAAAAGCATGTCTGTGCCGTGCCCGGCTTGGGGCCTAGTAAATACGCGCAACTGCAAGCTGTAAAAGAACTTGGTTTGCGTTTGGCGAAGGAAGAACTGGTCCAGCCGGCTAGCATGGCGTCAAGCCGTCAGGTGGGTGAATACCTATGTCAGCACCTCGGCCATTATCAGCGCGAGGTTTTTGCCTTATTATTAATGGATAGCCAACATCGCTTAATTAAATTGGAAGAATTGTTTTATGGCACCATTGATAGTGCGGCCGTGCATCCACGGGAAGTGGTTAAAACCGCCTTGCGGTATAACGCGGCGGCGTTGATATTAAGTCATAACCATCCGTCAGGTGTTGCTGAGCCTAGCCAAAGTGACCGCTTGATCACCGATCGTTTAGTGCAGGCTTTGGACTTGGTGGGCATTCGGTTATTAGATCATATCGTTGTTGGCCGCAGGGAATGGGTATCTTTCGCTGATCGTGGTTGGGTATAGCCGCCATTGGTGATGGGAAGCCTGCAACAATAAGTTCCCATTGGCTATTATTGCTGGTATACTTCGCGTCCCTTATTTTGCCGCCAGTTATAAGGCTTAATAAGGCTGGTACGGATATTGGCCCACTGGAGGGCTGCTCCACCTGAGAATTCAACATGGGGTTGGATTCAAGACACCAAATTGAGGTATTAAAATGTCCAGAGTATGTATGGTTACCGGCAAGCGTCCCGTTGCAGGTAACAATGTGTCTCACGCACACAACAAAACTCGTCGTCGTTTCCTGCCAAACCTGCATTGGCACCGTTTTTGGGTAGAAAACGAAAACAAATTCGTTCGTTTACGCGTTTCCTCTAAGGGTATGCGTATTATCGATAAGAAAGGTATTGACGTTGTATTGGCCGAAGTTCGCGCCAGCGGCGTTAAGGTATAAGGAGCTGACTCATGCGCGATAAGATTAAGCTGGTTTCCAGCGCCGGTACTGGTCACTTCTACACTACCACCAAGAACAAGCGTAATATGCCTGACAAGATGGAGATCAAAAAGTTTGATCCCAAGGTACGCAAGCACGTTATGTACAAGGAAGCCAAGATCAAGTAATTGATCAGGCTTGCTAAAAAAACCGGCTCAAGGCCGGTTTTTTTGTGCCTGGAATTTGTTGCTGGTATTGCTTCACAACAATGCATGCCCCTAGAGTAGTTGCGCTAAAACAGGGCAAAGAACTTGAGTTGGATCAATTACACCCCTTTAAAACATTGAATATTATACAAAAAACATAGTTGGCCCAATTCCTGCAAGATAGCCGCCATCGTTTATGTTTGGGGCGGCTTGAGTGTTGTTCTGGGCGCGATCAAAATGCTCGGTGGGTTGCCTGATATAGGGTTAAATGCCACCAAATTTACAAATTATTAGACAAAGACGTCAGCCACTGCTGGCAATGCTAACACTGGGTGGTATTGTTAGGGTGGTGGATATCAGGAGTATTGAATGCCATTAACTCGTTTAGCGGTCGTTGGTAACGGTATGGTTGGACACCACCTACTGCAGCAGTTGGCTGATCAAGGTGTAATGGATCAGTTCGCAATTACCGTGTTTAGCGAAGAGTCCCTGTTAGCTTATGATCGGGTACAGTTAACCAAGTATATGGAAGGCCGCAGTATTGCTGATCTGAGCTTGGGTAGTTTTGAGCAGTACCAGGCCTGGGGCCTTGAAGTGAAGGCTGGCGTCACCATTGAGACGCTGGATACAGAGAGCCAGATAATTACGGCGAGCGATGGCACACAGCATGGGTATGACAAGTTGGTGCTTGCCACCGGTTCCTACCCATTCGTTCCGCCGGTACCGGGGCATGACGCCACAGCCTGTCATGTTTATCGTACTATACCTGACTTGATAGGGATTCAAGCGGCCGCAGATAATGCTCGCTCTGGTGTGGTGATTGGTGGCGGTCTGTTAGGACTGGAGGCTGCCAAGGCGCTAGTTGATTTGGGCCTGGATACCCACGTGGTGGAGTTTGCTGACCGACTCATGATTCAGCAGCTAGATGCTGAGGGTGGGGAGCTACTAGGGAAGAAAATACGCGAGCTTGGGGTCAAGGTTCATACTCAAAAGAATACTCAGGCCATCGTGCCTCTGCAGAGTGGTGGCGTGCAGTTGCAGTTTGCCGACGGAGAATTATTGGAAACCGATCTGGTCGTGTTTTCGGCGGGTATTCGCCCTCGAGATCAGTTAGCGCGCCAGGCCGGATTAGAGGTTGGGGAGCGCGGTGGTATTGTCATTGATGATCAGTGTCAAACCTCGGTAAGTAATGTTTACGCCATTGGCGAATGCGCCCTCTGGCAGCAACGAATATTTGGTTTGGTAGCCCCCGGCTATCACATGGCTAAGGTTGTAGCGACTCAATTACAATCCCAGGAGGCCAGCTTTACGGGTGCGGATATGAGCACCAAGCTTAAATTGCTGGGTGTTGATGTGGCCAGCATTGGTGATGCTCAAGGGCGTACTGACGGGGCCAAAACTTACCGTTTATTAGATGAATATCATGGTCATTACCACAAGTTAGTTGTGGATGCTGAAGGTCAGTATTTGCTGGGTGCTATTCTGGTTGGGGATGCATCTAGGTATTCTGATCTGTTACAAATATATTTAAATCGGATGCCCCTGCCAGAGCATCCAGAAATGCTCTTGCTGGCAGCTGAAGATGGCGCCAGCCCTATGAACATGGAACTGCCAGACAGCGCCAGCATTTGTTCTTGTCACAACGTTTCTAAAGGCGATGTGGTTCAGGCGGTAAAAGGTGGCTGCTGCAGCGTTGCAGAGGTGAAAGCGCAGACTCGTGCAGCGACCGGTTGTGGTGGCTGTATGCAGGCTTTAAGCAATGTGGTGCAAAGCAGCTTGCTGGATCTGGGTATGGAGGTAAGCCGTGACCTGTGCGAGCATTTTGCCTATACCCGTCAGGAACTCTACGACTTGGTACGGGTAGAGGAATTAACCTCTTATGAGGATGTCTTGAAGCGCCATGGTCATGGTTTAGGTTGTGAAATTTGCAAACCGGCGCTAGCCTCCATACTGGCTTCCTGCTGGAATGACTATGTACTGGCCAATGATCATGTGGCGCAGCAGGATAGCAACGACCGCTATCTGGCTAATATTCAAAAAGACGGCAGTTATTCTGTGGTACCACGTGTGCCAGCTGGGGAGATTAAGCCTGAGCAGCTGATTGTGCTGGGTGAGGTGGCTCAGGAATTTGGTCTTTATAGCAAGATTACTGGCGGCCAACGTGTGGACTTGTTCGGCGCTCGTCTGGAACAATTACCGGCCATCTGGCAGCGCTTAATCGATGCTGGCTTTGAAACTGGTCACGCCTATGGCAAGTCCGTGCGTACGGTGAAATCTTGTGTGGGCAGTATCTGGTGTCGATACGGGGTTGGCAACAGCGTTGGCCTAGCCATCGATCTGGAGCATCGCTATAAAGGGGTGCGCTCACCCCACAAGCTGAAATTTGCCGTGTCAGGTTGTACCCGTGAATGTGCTGAGGCACAAAGCAAGGACATCGGCGTTATCGCTACGGAGAAAGGCTGGAATCTATACGTCTGCGGCAATGGTGGTATGCGCCCACGTCATGCTGATTTGTTGGCTACCGACCTGGATCAAACGACCCTGATAAGTTATATCGATCGCCTGTTGATGTTTTATATCAAAACTGCTGACCGCTTGCAGCGCACATCGACCTGGCTCGAGCAACTGGAAGGTGGCTTGGATTATGTGCGTCAGGTAGTTATTGAGGACAAGCTGGATATAGTAGAGCAGCTAGAAGCTGAGATGCAGGTTTTGGTCGATGCTTATCAGTGCGAATGGACTACTACCTTGGCTGATCCGGAGGCGGTGGCTCGTTTTCAACCATTTGTGAATACCAAAGCCAGTGACGATAGCATTGTGATGGTGTCTGAGCGTGATCAAATTCGTCCGGCCACATCAACTGAGCGTATTAGCCTAAGCAAACAAGCAGACTAAAGACCGATGCTTGATCTGGGTTGTTCTATTGCTCTGAGACAGGGTATAGCAGCAACCCAGAAATATGGCTGAAAAACGGCCAATCAAAGTAACGACAAAGCCGTAGTTTGTATAGCCAGCGGCGATTCTTATGCCCGTAACGGGGCTGTTTCTATGAAGCAAAAACAGCGATTGCAAACGGCACTTTGCTGGTGCAAAGCCGATGTGCACCTAGCGTAGCGCACAGGTTCGGTGCGCTTTTGCAGGGCGCCATATAGCATAAATATCTTCTAACTATATGAATTTTATAAAAATATTAAAGTTGGCTTGATTTGTGCTTATATAATACATATCGCTGTTTAACAGCAAATTAAAAGATAGATTATTTGACATTCTGTCAGGACTAATGAGGCCGAATCCTGACACTTATAGAGAGCCTCTACTTAATTATCAGGAGATTGCGTATGTCAGCACAACAATGGATACCAATTTGTAACGAAAACCAACTACTTCCTAACGGCGGTGTTGCGGCCTTGGTAGGTGAACGTCAACTAGCGGTATTTTATGTGCCTGCCAAACAGCAATTGTTCGCAATGGATAATCTGGATCCGGTAACCGGTGCCCAAGTTATGGCGCGGGGTCTGATTGGCAATCAAGGTGATCAGCTATATGTCGCTTCTCCACTGCTAAAGCAACGTTATTGTTTGCAGTCAGGCCAAGGCCTAGATGAGGGTCATCAAGCTCTACCATGCTGGCCTGTACGCAACGTTAATGGCACGGTGGAAGTGGCTTTTCCAGAGGAAGCAACCCAACGCTTGTGTGCCTGATACTCATCTATGACTGCATACTAATGAGTGAGGTAAGTATATGATCTTGCCACTGACCATTAATTTGTAAGTATTGTTTGGCAAGGCCCTCTTGCTCAAATCCCAAGTGGTTTAGTAAGCGGGCACTGCGATGGTTGTCGACCATGTAGGAAGCCTGAATTCGATGCAGGCCAATGTCGCGGAATAGGTATTCTATACAAGGCGGTAAAAACTCTCGCATCAAACCCTTGCCCTCCAAGTGAGCATCAATGGAATAACCGAGAAAGCAGGCTTGCATGGGGCCCCATACTAATTGTGAGAAGTCGATGCTGGCAAGCATGCGCTGGTTATCATTAAAAACCCCTATTTTGACCTGCTTACCAGCATGAAACTCCCCCTCGGCTTCAAGAATGCGGTTGAGCATGTTTTCTTGACAATAAAAGTCCGCAGCTCGGCTTGGTTCCCAAGGACTAAGGTGCGTGCGGTTGCGGTAATAATAGTCCAGCACCTGAGCGGCATCATTGGCCTCAATAAGCCTAATATGTCCGTGGCGGGTATGAAAATTAGGCTTCGGTAACATGCTTGGCCTCGGCTTTGCTAGAGGGCGTTAAGGGCGTCTTGTAGGGTTTTAACACCAACAATTTGCATATTTTTTAAGCTTGGGTCTTTACTGGCTTTTGGTACATTGGCAATGGGTACGATGGCGCGGGTAAAACCGTGTTTAGCCGCTTCACGAATGCGCTCTTGACCAGACGGCACTGGACGGATTTCACCCGCTAGACCAACTTCACCAAAAACTACCAACTGCTGGTCTAGAGGCTGACCACGCAGGCTGGAAACGATGGCCATTAAAATAGCAAGGTCAGCACTGGTCTCGTTTACTCGAACGCCGCCGACCACATTAACAAATACATCCTGATCGCCAGTCTCTAATCCACCGTGGCGGTGTAATATGGCCAACAACATGGCTAAGCGGTTTTGGTCTAGGCCAATGGCAACCCGGCGTGGATTATTGAAGTGGCTATCATCGACCAAGGCTTGTAGCTCAACCAACAATGGGCGAGTGCCCTCCCAAACTACCATTACCAAGCTGCCAGCAGCAGCGCCTTCTGCACGTGAAAGGAAGATCGAGCTAGGGTTTTTAACTTCCTTGAGACCGGTTTCCAGCATGGCAAAAACGCCAAGTTCATTAACGGCGCCAAAGCGATTCTTATGGCCGCGTAGGGTGCGGAAGCGGCTGTCGTGGTCGCCTTCTAGCTGCAAAGAGCAGTCAATCATGTGCTCCAGCACCTTGGGCCCGGCCAAACTACCATCTTTGGTGACATGACCAACAAGTAATAATACCGTATTGCTCTGTTTGGCATAGCGCACTAAGGCGGCCGCACATTCGCGCACTTGTGAAACACTGCCGGGCGCCGATGTAATATCCGCTAATTGCATGACCTGTATCGAGTCAACAACTAGTAACTTGGGCTTCACGCTGTCAGCTGTGGCAATGATAGATTCGACGTCGGTTTCGGCCAGCATTTTGAGATTGGTGGTAGGCAGCTCCAGGCGCTGGGCGCGCAGCGCTACCTGTTGCAGGGACTCTTCACCGGTGACATACAAGGCTGGCATTTGCTGGGCCAAAGAGCACATCAATTGCAGTAACAAAGTGCTTTTGCCGGCCCCAGGGTGACCACCAATAAGAATCGCAGAACCAGGCACTAGGCCGCCGCCCAGTACACGATCCAATTCACCGATAGCGGTACTAAAGCGAGGAACCTTAGCAATGTCGACGTCGCTTAAATCCACAAGTTGTGCAGCGACACCAGCATAGCCTTTGACCTTGGCGGCGCCGCCTTTTGTAACACTACCTAGGCGGATTTCCTGCAGGCAATTCCATGCCCCACAGTCGTTACATTGGCCTTGCCACTTGCTGTAGTCAGAGCCGCATTCATTGCAGACAAAGGCGGTTTTTTGTTTGGCCATTGAGTAACCTAGTTTGGATAGGTAGGTTGGGCGTTAGCCTAACGTGCCAACCCACCCGTTAGCATATTGGATCAAGCGTTTAATAAGCGTGCTACATCCTTGGCAAAGTAGGTGAGGATACCATCGGCACCGGCACGCTTAAAGGCCAGCAAGGATTCTAAGGTGACTTTATCTTGATCTAACCAGCCATTCTGGAAAGCCGCCATGTGCATGGCGTATTCGCCACTTACTTGATAGGCAAAGGTTGGGACTTTTAACTCGGTTTTAATACGCTGGATGATATCCAAATACGGCATGCCTGGTTTTACCATGACCATGTCAGCTCCTTCGGCCAAGTCTAAAGCAACCTCATGGAGGGCCTCGTCACTGTTAGCGGGGTCCATTTGGTAGCCGTGTTTATTGGACTTGCCCAAGTTACCAGCGGAGCCAACGGCGTCTCGGAAAGGGCCATAATAAGAAGAGGAATACTTGGCTGCGTAGGACATGATGCGAGTATTGATGTGGCCTTCCTCTTCCAGCACGTCTCGTATGGCGGCAATACGCCCGTCCATCATATCTGATGGGCCAAGAATATCGGCCCCTGCTTCGGCCTGCGATAGGGCTTGTTTCACCAGTACTTCTACCGTGACGTCGTTAATAATGTAGCCCTTGTCATCCATGATGCCGTCTTGGCCATGAATGGTGAAAGGGTCCAGGGCCACGTCGGTCATCACGCCAAGGTCTGGGCAGGCATCTTTGACCGCACGAATAGCCGTTTGGGCTAAACCGTTAGGGTCGTAGGCCGCTTCAGCCATTTCCGACTTGGCATTTGCAGGGGTGACTGGAAACAGGCATAGGCAAGGAATGCCCATGGCTACTAATTCTTTAGCTTGCTTAACCAACAAATCAATTGAGTAGCGCTCAACCCCCGGCATAGATGCCACCTGTTGTGTTTGCCCTTGACCAGGAATGACAAACATAGGATAAATCAGGTCCTCGGTAGTGAGGTGATTTTCGCGCATTAAGCGGCGCGAAAAATCGTCGGCGCGCATGCGTCGCATGCGGGTTAAGGGGAATAAACGCTGGCTACTTTCAAAAGTCATGATGGTATCCGTAAATAAGGGTTCAATTGGCGAACGATGGACTCATTGTAGCGTTTTGCAGCTAGGACGCCAATTGGCTTTCGAGTTGTTCGAGTTGTTCTTGACACAGCAACCAATCCTCCTCGACTTGCTCAGCCTCTTGTGTGGTAGTGGTCTGGTTTTGCAGCAAGGATTGTAATTGCCGTTTTTGTGTGGCTTCGTAGAGGCTCGGATCGGTCAGTTGCTGCTCGAGATCGGCCTGCAAGGTGTGCAGTTTGTCTAAGCGGATTTCGAGCTTATCCAACTGCCTTTTCAAGGGGCTGAGTTTCGCTCGCTGTTCGGCTTGTAGGCGTTTTTGTTGCTTGCGATCTTGGGCCGACTGATTGTTAGCGGCATCGTCAGCTCGTTGGTCACGATGTTCTTGTTGCCGGGCTTTGGCTTGCTGCTGCACCAACTGCTGTAACTGTTGTTGATAGCTATCTAAGTCGCCTTCATAGGGACTGATTTTGCCATCGGCTACGAGCCAATACTGGTCCACTATTTGGCGCAACAGGTGGCGGTCGTGGGAAATAACGACCACCGCGCCTTGGAACTCTTGCAGGGCGCGAGTCAGGGCGTGACGCACCTCTAAATCCAAGTGGTTGGTTGGTTCGTCTAACAGCAATAAGTTGGGTTTTTGTATGGCGATCATCGCTAAAGCCAAGCGCACTTTTTCGCCACCAGAAAAGTTCTTAACGGGTTCGAAAACGCGCTCGCCTTGCCAGCCAAAGCTGCCTAGAAAATTGCGCAGTTCCTGTTCGCTAGCTTGCGGCTTAATGCGTTGTAGGTGCAATAAGCCATTGGCTTCAAGGTCTAGTGCTTCTAGTTGGTGCTGGGCAAAGTAACCAATATTCAAGTGTTCACCCGGAGTAATTTGACCGCCTAAGGCGGGCAAATCACCGACTAGCGTTTTGATAAAAGAGGATTTACCGGCGCCATTGGGACCTAATAAGGCAATGCGCGAATCCTGCAATAGGCTCAGATTGGCTTGCAGTAGTGGTTTTTCATAACCAATGCATACTTGATCAAGGGTTAGTAGGTTAGGACTAATTTGACTAAATTCGGGAAAACGAAAGCTAAATGGTGAGTCCGCATAGGCAGGTGCAATCAACTCCATACGCTGCAATGCTTTAACCCGGCCCTGTGCTTGTTTGGCTTTACTGGCTTTGGCCTTGAAGCGCCGAATAAAGCTTTCGATATGTGCAATTTCGGCCTGTTGTTTTTCGTACATGCTCTGTTGTTGCGCCATACGCTCGGCTTTTTGGCGCTCAAAGGCTGCGTAGTTGCCTCGGTAGGAAGTAAGCTGTTGTTGGTTCAGGTGCACGATGGTTTGCACGACTTGATCTAGAAAATCACGGTCGTGGGAGATCAAAAATAAGGTGCCAGGGTAGGTCTGCAACCAGCTTTCCAACCATAAGGTGGCGTCCAAATCGAGGTGGTTGGTGGGTTCATCCAATAACAATAAATCAGAGGGGCACATGAGGGCTTGCGCTAGGTTCAGGCGTACTCGCCAGCCACCGGAATAGCTGCCTACACTCTGTTGCCAGTCAGCCTCTTGAAAACCCAGTCCTTGCAGCAGCTGTTGAGCGCGATTTCTTGCAGTGTACCCATCGACATGATCATAGTCAGACCAAGCGAGCGCTAGGGCGCTATCATCTTGTTGCTGTTGAGCTAATTGAATGGCATGTTCGGCTTGACGAAACGGCTGGTCACCGTCGAGCACATGGTCTAGGGTGGTGCGTTTAATATCCCCGATTTCTTGCGCCATATGGGCCAGGCGTAAGTTGGGTGGCACCTGTAGCTCGCCAGAATCCAGCGAGAGCTGGCCTAGTAATAATTTAAACAGGCTGGTTTTGCCGGCACCATTACGCCCTATCAGACCATAGCGTTGGCCTGCGTGAAGGGTGAGATTGGCGTCCGTCAACAAGTGGTTGCCGCCGCGGAGCAGATGTAGATTATTGAACTTGATCATGGGGGCGCATGTTAACATAGGCTAGGGGTCGTGCCCTATGGTATGTGCCTTAAAAGTGTTAAACCAGACCGAGAAAAGTCGTATTATTGCGTTGTTTTGCGGTTACCGCTGGATATATTTTTCGGATATGGCATATTAGGCTAGCAATTACGTATTCTAGTCTTATATACACACTAATGGAGCGCTTGCGCCCATAATTGAACAGCATAAAATTAACTCATTAAGGAAAGATCATGAAAAACTCTCTTGGCCGCTTGGCTGTCACTAGTGCTATTGCCCTATCTGCTGCTACCGCACAGGCCGAAGTTAACCTAGAAGATACACAGCAGAAAGTGAGCTACAGTGTTGGTATCTTGATTGCTGGTCAGCTAGCGAATGACTTTGATGATCTTGACCTTAATGCCTTTGTCGCAGGCTTTAATCAATTATATGGCGGTGAGCAAACACAACTGTCAGCACAAGAAGCTATGGCCGTGGTACAAGCATACCAACGCGATCAGCAAGTGGCGAGCAGTGCCAATGCCCTAGCTGAAAGCGAAGCGTTTTTGGCTGAGACAGCACAACAAGAAGGTGTCAAGATTACCAAGTCGGGTTTGCAGTATAAAGTACTGGAAGCCGGTGCGGGTAAACAGCCGCAGGCAACAGATACGGTGACCGTCCACTACCGTGGCACCTTGATGGATGGCCAAGAGTTTGATAGTTCTTATTCGCGCGGTGAGCCGACTTCATTTCCCCTTAATGGCGTGATCCCGGGTTGGACAGAAGGCCTGCAATTGATGAGTGAAGGCGGCAAGTATGAATTCTATATCCACCCAGACCTAGCTTATGGTCAGCGTGGTGCAGGCGGTGCTATTGGTCCTAATGCGGCCTTGGTATTCCAAGTTGAGCTAATTAAAATTGGTGAATAAGCAAGTTTAGGAATTTTTCTGATATTCATTCTCAAATGAATAGACTATGCTTGGCATAGGATGACGTTAGCCGGTTTGGCCGACAGGGAACGGCAGGATGCCTCGACAATGCCAACTACACGGATGTAGGGGCGTTGTTAACTGAAAAAGAAAACCCAGCCTTTGGCTGGGTTTTTTATTGTCTGTAAGTCGAGTTTTCACCCGATCGTACTAGCTCTATTAAAGAACAGTTAGTACAGCTACCATGACGACAGTCAGCGCTAAGGAGCTGTAGATAACACCGTTAACAGTGGCCAATGGTCCCTGCTTGCCTTTTAAAGCGTTGATTTCCAGTAGGGCGATGATGGCCAGCATGGCGATCATGGAGGGTGCGCTCCAGTCAACAGGTGCATAGCTGCTAAGGCCACTGTGACCTGGAGATGCCAGCATGCAGAAAACCATTGGCGCAGAGAAGAGCACATTGTGGCGGGAAGCCAATAGAGCTTTAGCGCCGGCCGCAGCGGCATCGCCGTCTTTCATACCAAGGGCAATTTGCTGATTAGGCCAGATGATCGCCCAAACGTTCAAAAACATCAGTGTACCGAAAGCAGCACCAATCCAAATGTAGTTGTTCATGGCCGTGGGGATGGTGAACAGCATCACGACACCCGTTAGGAAGGTACCCATGGCACCCCAACGGAACCACCAAAGAGCACTTGGTGCCAGTTTAGACTTGGCATCAGCTAGTCCTTCTGGGGTTGCTTGCTTAAAGTAGCCGCCTTGTACAAAGTTGAAGTAGTAAAGCATGCCAATCCAGGTAATACCGAATAGCACGTGTGACCAGCGGAACAAAAATCCTAAAACTTCCATAATGAGCCTCTCTCAATGGTTTTTTTGGTTGGGCTTAGCCCTTATTAGGTGAGGCTATTGTACCAAGGTCGGAAGTTATTGGAATGTCTTGGTGGGAAAATTTGAGATATTTTGGACGAAAAAGCCGTCTAATTCCTTACTAAAAATAGGACTATTGCATGCATTTGGGTGCATAACGGGCGTTAACAAGCCAGGCTTAAGAGCCTGGCTCACGCCAAGGTGTTAATTTTAACCTTCTAGGTCGTCCAGATAACGCTCTGCATCTAGGGCGGCCATGCAGCCGGTACCCGCTGAAGTAATAGCTTGGCGATAGATATGATCCATCACGTCACCAGCGGCAAAAACACCCTCGATACTAGTTTGTGTAGCATTGCCTTCGGTTCCACTTTGCACTTTCAAGTAGCCATTTTTCATGTCTAGTTGATTGGCAAATAGATCGGTATTGGGCTTGTGGCCAATGGCAATAAACACGCCGTCTACATCCAGTTCCTTGGTGCTGCCATCTTGGGTGCTTTTAATGCGCATACCGGTAACACCCATGTCGTCACCCAGTACTTCATCCAGAGTGTGGTTCCATTCGATGTTGACGTTGCCATTAGCAGCACGATCGGCAATGCGATCGGCTAATATTTTTTCAGATCGGAACTTGTCACGGCGATGCACAACAGTCACTTCGGCGGCAATGTTGGCCAAATATAAGGCTTCTTCTACTGCCGTATTGCCACCACCTATAACGGCGACTTTTTTGTTACGGTAGAAAAAACCATCGCAGGTGGCGCAAGCAGAAACCCCTTTGCCCTGAAAGGCCGTTTCACTCTCTAGGCCTAGGTATTGAGCGCTCGCTCCGGTGCAGATAATCAAGGCATCACAGGTGTATTGAGTGCCTTGGCCGGTAAGTTTGAATGGCTTGTCGGCGAGTTCAACACTATCGATATGATCAAATACGATATTGGTATCAAAGCGTTCAGCATGTGCTTTCATACGCTCCATCAAATCGGGACCTTGTAAACCCTCAACATCACCTGGCCAATTGTCTACTTCGGTGGTGGTGGTAAGCTGGCCACCCATTTGCATACCGGTTATTAGTGTGGGAGACAAGTTGGCGCGAGCTGCATAGACAGCGGCTGTATATCCGGCAGGGCCGGAACCGAGAATGATCAGGCGATGATGCTGAGCTTCACTCATGAATTTTTCCTTGAGAAACGTAATTAGGCATAGCAAAAATATGCGCCCGACGATACCATAATTCAAGCTCTAGAGAAGTATAAATTTGAATAATAAGGAATGGCCTATGTTGGATTGGCAAAATATTGATACGGTGATGTTAGACATGGACGGTACATTGCTAGATTTGCATTTTGATACCTACTACTGGCTACACCACTTACCGCAGCGTTATGCGGATATTAAAGGCGTTTCCTTAACTCAGGCGAAAGACGTAATCTATCCGAAGCTAACGGCCCAGAAGGGGACGCTAAATTGGTACTGTCTGGACTATTGGCAGCAGGAATTTGATATTGATATAGTAGCCCTGAAAAAAGAAATAGATCATAAGGTGCAACTCTTACCCGGCACAGAAGACTTTCTGAATTGGTTAACCACCACCAACAAGCGCATTTTTTTGGTAACCAACGCCCATTCCGGCAGCTTGGCGGTGAAGCAACCCCATGCTCGGCTAGAGCGTTGGCTACATGGCATCTATCTTTCTCATGATTATGGTTATGCCAAGGAAGAGCAGGGTTTTTGGGCGGCTCTCCAAGAGGACATCGGTTATGACGCTGAGCGAAGCTTGATGGTGGATGATAATTTGCAGGTGCTAGGGGCGGCGCAAGAGTCGGGCATAGGCCATCTGTTGGCGGTCAGCGAGCCAGACAGCCAGCGACCAGCTCAGCATACGGGTGATTTTAATAGCGTTGCTCATTTGGGGTTGGCAATTCCCGCTACAGAGACAAGTAAATGGTAGACCAGCACAAACCAACCAAGGTGCGCCTAGATAAGTGGTTATGGGCAGCACGTTTTTTTAAAACCCGAGGTCTGGCCAAGGCGGCTGTTGAGGGCGGTAAGGTTCATTATGATGGACAGCGTAGTAAGTGCTCACGTATTGTGGAGCTCGGTGTTGAGCTGACAATTCGTCAAGGATGGGATGAAAAGACGGTTAAAGTGATGGCCTTGTCCGAGCATCGTCGAGGTGCCTCTGAGGCGGCCAAGTTGTACCAAGAAACCACCGACAGCGCGGCCAAACGGGCTGAACTAGCCGCAGCCCGTAAGGCTATGGGAGGGGGTGTTTCTGACCATCGGCCGAATAAGAAAGAGCGTCGAGACCAGTCCCGATTTTGGCAACAATTCGAAGACTAATTGTAGGTATGCAGGCAAGCCATGTTGACCATCGTTATACAGCTATTTGAAATCCTGGCGCCAGTACTCATTTGTGTTTGTCTAGGCGTATTCTGGGTGCGCATGGGCGAATCTTTTGACACCCCCATGGTGACGAAGCTGGTGACGGTTATCGGCACACCGGCGTTGGTATTTTATGCCTTATCGACAGCCAACTTGGATAAGACCTTGTTTATGCAAATGGGGCTGTCGGCCATATTGGCCTATAGCCTATTTTTAGTGGCCGGATACCTTTTGTTGCCCGTGTTTGGGTTGTCGCGGCAGGCGTTTTTACAAACGCTCACTTTCCCCAATATTGGCAATGTGGGTTTGCCTCTTTGTTATCTTGCTTTTGGTGAGCAGGGGCTGGCTTTAGCCATTGCTTTCTTTGTGGTTTTTGTCATGCTTCAATTTACGGTGGGTATTGCACTGGTCAGTGGTGGTTTTTCTCCACGGCTGCTACTGACCATGCCCGTCATCCCCGCTACCATGATAGCCATGGTGTTCTTGCTGACCGAGACGGCTGTGCCAAAATGGGCTCTCAATTCCACTAAGATGATTGGCGATCTGACTATTCCATTGATGTTATTTACCCTTGGCGTGTCGTTGGCTAGCCTTAAGCTAGGGAATTTGCGGGTTAGCTTTGGGTTGGCGAGCCTGCGGCTGATATTGGGCTTTTCGGTAGCGTTGCTGCTGGTATGGTTATTGGGTTTGCGTGATGAGGCGGCAGCGGTTGTTATTTTGCAGTGCAGTATGCCCGTGGCGGTGTACGTATACTTGTTTGCCCAGCTCTATGAGCAGCGTGCTACAGAAGTTGCTGGAGTGGTGATTGTTTCCACCCTAATGAGCGTGGTGAGTCTGCCGTTGGTTTTACTTTACGTGTTATAATCGCCATTCAATTAGTATCGCATTTATTGGGGTTGGAGCATGGCTCAGGATTTGATGCGCGGATTCTTGTTTAGTGACATGGATATTCGCGGCGTGCACATTCGCTTGGACAAGAGTATGCAGACTTTACTGCAGCAGCACGATTACCCACCGGCAGTATCATCGTTATTATCACAATTGTTTATTGCCAGTGCTTTGCTCAGTGCCAATTTAAAACTACAAGGCCGTTTAAGTGTCCAAGTTCGTGGTGATGGCCCGCTTGAGTATGCCATGGCAGAGTGTCGGTTGGAACAACCAGGCACCCTGGAGCCCTTGTCATTAAAGGGTTTGGCTCGTCACGCGCCAGACGTAAGTGATGATCTTGATCTGCATGCGTTGCTTGGCAAAGGTCAATTGGTGATTACCATTGAACCTGATGAGGGTCAGCGTTACCAAGGCATTGTTGGGCTTGATCGCGAAACCTTGGCAGAATGTTTGGAAGGGTATTTTTATCAATCTGAACAATTACCTACGCACTTGCAATTGGCTATGGGCGGCAACCAGGCGGCTGGCTTTATGGTGCAGCGTTTGCCCACTAGAGTGAGTGATGAAGAGCAGGCTGATGAAGACTGGGAGCTAATACATGCTCTGGTGACGACATTGACTCCTGCTGAACTGCTGGCCTTGCCAGCTGAGCAGGTATTACATCGCTTGTTCCATGAGCATGATTTGCAGGTGTTTGCTGAGCGCCCCGTGCGTTATCAGTGTGACTGTAGTCGTGAACGCAGTGCGCACGCTATTGTCGCTTTGGGGCAGGCAGAGGTCGAAGAAGTCTTACAAGAGCTAGAGCGTGTGGTTATAGACTGCCAGTTTTGTAATAGCCAATATGCCTTTGATAAAGTGGACTGCCATATGTTATTTTCCCCAGGCTCTGCCTCTAAGGGAGAGCAGGAGATCCTGCACTAAAAACGCATGGCAAGATGCAGCGAGGAGCTTGTATAGGCAAGTGCACCAGTTGGTTGCAAGTGTTATCAGTTCCGTAAATGGACTCTATGCGTCGCTTTTCCTGATCAAATCAGGCATAATGCAGCCCTCGTTTTTTGGGGTGAGTCTGGTCGTCACAACGCCAGGTTCAGGAAACACAAACCCAAAAAACGCTGTAGATACTGGGCCTTACTTGATACCCAAGTGAGCGACCCGATCATAGACGTTTCCAAAGGCTTAATCACAACTTGGGCCTTGGGTAAAGTAAAGGTACTCTTAAATGATAGCAGCCGCTGAAGTTCCCACAACCTTCAAGCAACTTTCTCCTGCCGCCCTAGTACAAAAAGCCGTTGAAAACGGTGAAGGTACGCTGGCAAGCACTGGAGCCCTTAATGTAATCACTGGTGCCCGCACTGGTCGTTCCCCAGCGGATCGATTTGTGGTGCAGGAGCCAGGTACTCAGGACAGTATTGAATGGGGTGCAGTAAACCGCCCTGTAGCGCCTGAAGTATTCGACGCCCTTTGGGCGCGTGTTGAAGACTATTTGGCTGGCCATGATAAGTATGTGGCCAATGTGCATGTTGGCTCAGATAGGGATCATTACATTCCTGTGCGCATGACAACCCAAACAGCTTGGCAGAACCTATTTGGCCAAAACTTGTTCATCGTTCCGGACGCGGCAGATTACAATGCCGGCAATAAGGGTGAATGGCAAATTTTAAATGTGGCTGGCTTTGAATGTGTTCCTGAGCGTGATGGCACAAACAGTGACGGCACTGTGATGATTAATTTTGCTGCACGCAAAGTACTATTGGCTGGCATGCGCTATGCCGGTGAAATGAAAAAAGCCATGTTCTCTGTACAGAACTTCCTGTTGCCAGAAGCGGATGTGCTGCCTATGCATTGCTCCGCCAACGTTGGTGATGACGGCGATGTTACCTTGTTCTTTGGCTTGTCCGGCACCGGTAAAACAACCCTTTCGGCCGATCCAGATCGTTACCTGATCGGTGATGATGAGCACGGTTGGGGTAAAGGTGTTGTCTTTAATCTAGAAGGTGGCTGTTACGCTAAGACTATCGACTTGAGCCAAAAGAATGAGCCCATTATCTGGGATGCTATTCGTTTTGGTGCCATTGTTGAAAACGTCTATCTTGATGACGGCCGTGTTGCCGATTACTACAACACTGAAATTACTGAAAATGGTCGTTGTGCCTACCCGTTAGAGCATGTAAAAAAGCGTACGGAAACCAACCTAGCTGGTGAGCCAGATGCCATCATTTTCCTGACCTGTGACCTAACTGGTGTATTACCACCGGTATCTATTTTGTCTAAGGAAGCGGCGGCCTACCATTTCCTAAGTGGTTATACCGCCTTGGTGGGTTCTACTGAAGTGGGTTCCAGCGCGGCTATAAAGTCTACTTTCTCAACTTGTTTTGGTGCACCTTTCTTTCCACGCCCAGCTGGTGTGTACGCTGAGCTGTTGATGAAGCGTATTGAAGAATTTGGGTCCAAGGTGTATTTGGTAAATACAGGTTGGACTGGTGGTGCATACGGTACAGGCGATCGCTTTAGCATTCCTACTACACGCTCTATTATTGCAGCTATCCAGAATGGTAACATTGCCAAGGCTGAAACTGTGCACCTAGACGGTATCAACGTCCATGTACCAGTTGCTGTTGAAGGTGTTGATGATGGTTTGCTGAATCCACGTGAAACATGGGCTGACAAAGCCGCTTACGATGTTGAAGCGAAGGCTTTAATTGCCAAGTTCAATGAAAACTTCAAGCGTTTTGATGTTTCTGAAGCTATCGTAGCGGCAGGACCGCAAGCGTCCTGATATGCGCTTACGCTGATGCTTAAAAAGGCTCCCTAGGGAGCCTTTTTTGTGCCCGCTAATTATTCAGGTTTTTTTAACATCTACCCAAGGCTAATGTATTAGCGAGCAAATATGACTATACTGCTTGTGCTCGGATTTTGATTAGCGACAAAACATTATCATCCCGGAGCGCCCAGTGAGGCATTGTCATGTAGGCAGAGAATAAGGTTTTTTGAGGTAGTGAAGTATGTCGATTGTGTATTTGAATACGGGCTTGCCAGTGGCACGTGTGGATCGTCACGGCCAAGAGTTTACTACTGGCATTGCTAAACAAGCTACGCAACGCACTTTGCTGTTGACCTCGTCTGGCCTGTTTGGTGATGGTAGCTTTGAAGATGTGCATGGTGGCCCAGACCAGACCTTGCACGTGTTTAGTCACGAGCATTACGCTTATTTTGCCCAGCGTGCAGGTCAGCCTTTGGAGCATTGTGCATTTGGTGAAAATCTGTGTCTTGAAGGTTTTACCGAACATGCAGTTTGTGTTGGTGACATATGGCAGTTAGGTGATGCCTTGGTGCAGGTGAGTATGCCTACAGAGCGTTGCAGCACCATTGGCCGTCGTTTGCATCTGCCTAAGATGTTGCACTGGATTCATGAAAGGATGATGACCGGTTACTATTTGCGCGTACTAGAACCGGGCAATATTAATGCCAATTCAGCTATTACACTGCAACAGCGCTTGCATCCGCAGTGGAGCATTGATCACTTAAATCAATTGTTATTCAATCGGCGAGATAGCCAACTAATGGCTCAGGCCTGCGCTATCGTTGAACTGTCCGATGTGTGGAAGCAGCGTGCCTGGCGGCTGTACAAAAAAGCGGGTGTGAGTTAACCGGAACCTAGGGCTGTATGAGTGCCGCAGATATATTAGATATACTTCATCCTTTAAGTGATGCTGAAATTGCTAAGCATTCACAGCGGTTTTTTAAAACGGGACCTGGTGAATATGGCGAGGGAGACATCTTTCTAGGAATTCGTGTGCCAGTCTTGCGTAAGCAGATTAAAGCACTGCGACAAGAGGCCTTGTGCGACGTGTTGCAACTATTACAAAGCCCTTTCCATGAGGCACGGTTGCTAGCGTTATTATTGTTGGTAGATCGCTTTGAGCGAGGCGATGCCGAGCTAAAGCAACAGGTCTTTACTGCTTATCTGGCACACACTGAGCATATTAATAACTGGGATTTGGTTGATGCATCAGCCCATAAAATAGTGGGCGCCTATGTGCAGGATAAATCTAGAGAAGTGCTTTATGAGTTGGCCGTATCGGACTCTGTTTGGCAAAGGCGCATAGGGATCATCGCCACCTTTTGGTTTATTAAAGATGATGACTTCAAAGATGCCTTGGCCTTGGCGCTCATATTGGGTCACGATCACCATGACTTGATACATAAGGCTGTGGGCTGGGCACTGCGAGAAGTGGGTAACCGCCAGCGCACGGTGATGGAAGATTATCTTATTCAGCATTATGCCACTATGCCGCGCACCATGTTGCGTTATGCCATTGAAAAACTGCCACAAAGTCGACGACAGGAATATTTGAAGGGAAAGATTTAAATTCCCAAAAGGTGCCCATATAAAGGCTAAATGTTTATCTACGATCTCGGTTAGAAAATCCGCATAGGACATAAAAGATACATCCATGATCCATACACAAATTGCTCAGCAGTTGGGCGTACAATCTTGGCAGGTTGAGGCGGCTATCAAGTTGCTTGATGAGGGCTCCACGGTGCCGTTCATTGCTCGTTATCGCAAAGAGGCCACAGGTACGCTGGATGATACACAATTGCGTACTCTTGAAGAGCGGTTAGGCTATCTGCGTGAACTGGATAGTCGTCGTACCAGTGTACTAAAAAGCATTGCCGAGCAGGGTCGGTTGACGCCAGAGCTGGAGGCGGCCATCCAGTCAGCAGACAACAAGACTCGTTTAGAAGATTTGTATTTGCCCTATAAGCCCAAACGGCGCACCAAAGCGCAAATGGCCATCGAAGCCGGGTTAGAGCCCTTAGCTGATAAATTGTTCGGTGACCCACAGCGAGTGCCGGAGGATGAAGCGGCGGCCTTTATTAAAGCTGAAGCCCAAATCAACACCACCAAAGACGCCCTTGATGGTGCCAAGCAGATACTCATGGAGCGTTTTAGCCAAGCCGCTGATTTATTAGAGGAATTACGTGAAAAAGCGTGGCAGAGTGGGCAATGGCAGGTCAGTGTTATTGCTGGCCAAGAGGCAGCCGGAGCTAAGTTTCGCGATTACTTTGCCTTTCAGGAAGCCTTTAAAAGCCTTCCCTCCCATCGTACTTTAGCTATTTTGCGAGGTCGCAATGAAGGCGTGTTGCTGGCCCAGATAGTTTGGTCAGAGACTGGTCATGAACCTTTTGAAGGCCGCGTAGGTAGCTACTGGCAAGTCCAAAATCAAGGTCGCCCAGGCGATAAATGGCTGCAAGAAGTTATTACTTGGACTTGGCGTATTAAGCTGGCAAGCCAATTAGAGACGGCGCTTATTAGCCGCCTACGCGAGACAGCGGAGGCTGGTGCTATTCAAGTGTTTGCCGATAACCTTAAAGACTTGTTGCTATCAGCGCCTGCTGGAACCAAGGTAACGCTGGGCTTAGACCCAGGCCTGCGTACTGGGGTTAAAGCCGTAGTGGTAGACGCTACGGGCAAACTTATCGCCTACCATACTATCTTCCCCCATGTGCCACGCAATCAATGGCAGGAATCTTTGATATTGTTGGCCAAATGGGTCAAGCAGTATGATGTGGAGTTGGTAGCCATTGGTAATGGTACCGGTTCACGTGAGACCGACCGTCTAGTGAAAGAGCTGCAAAGCCTGCTTGCTGGTGTGCCTCTGCAGCGCATTATTGTCAGCGAGGCCGGAGCCTCGGTGTATTCGGCTTCGTCTTTGGCGGCGGCCGAGTTTCCGGATCTGGATGTGAGCTACCGTGGTGCGGTCTCTATTGCTCGTCGCTTACAGGACCCATTAGCGGAATTGGTCAAAATAGACCCTAAAGCTATAGGTGTTGGTCAGTACCAGCATGATGTATCGCAAGTGCAGTTGGCACGGCGTTTGGATAATGTGGTAGAAGACTGTGTTAACAGTGTGGGTGTTGATTTAAATACAGCTTCGGCGCCATTATTGCAGCATGTGGCGGGGCTTAATAAAAGTTTAGCCGAAAACATCGTCCTGCATCGTGACGTGCATGGCGCTTTCAAAAGCCGTAAACAGCTTATGGACGTGACCCGTCTGGGAGCCAAGGCGTTTGAACAGGCCGCAGGGTTTTTGCGTATCAGACACGGAGAGTATCCTCTTGATGGGACCTCGGTCCACCCAGAAGCTTATTTGGTCGTGGAAAATATGGCAGCTAGTCTATGTTTGGAAGTAGGCGACTTGCTAGGGCATGCTAGTTTAAGCAGTTTGCGGCCCGCTCAGTTTGTGGTTGATAGTGTGGGTGAACAAACTATCACGGATGTGCTGGCCGAGTTGCAAAAGCCTGGCCGTGATCCCCGTCCTGAATTTCGCATGGCGAAGTTGGCGGATGGCATCGAGAATGTGAAGGATCTTGTGGTGGGTAGTGTCATGGAGGGCACGGTAAGCAATGTCACTAACTTTGGTGCCTTTGTTGACCTTGGAGTACACCAAGATGGTTTGGTGCACATTTCTGCCATGTCCCACAGTTTTGTAAAAGACCCCCGTAGTTTAGTAAAAGCGGGCGATATTATTAAGGTTAAGGTGATGGAAGTGGACGTGGCGCGTAAGCGTATTGGTTTGTCCATGCGCCTAGATGACCAACCTGGGGCGCAGCAGGAGTCGCGTGGCAACAAAAAACCAGATGAGAGACGTGGAAGTTATGCCAAAAAAGACGCTAGATCGCACCAAGGGCAACCTCAAGGGGGCAGTAAAGCAAAACCCCAACTAGGAAGTTTGGCAGCGCAATTGCAGGCGGCTGGCCTGAAGCGTTAATATTTGGTTCTTTTTGATTTACTAATCTGACTAGATAAAAGGCATGCAGCGACATTGTTTAGCAGCCTATTATGGGAGACAAGACTTTGCTAAGAAGCATTTCTGAGACCCTTGCATCACTGCAGGGCACCGCTGTAGCTGAGGCGCTACAAAACTTGCAATGTGGCATTGAGAAAGAAGGCTTGCGCGTGACCGGTAGCGGCCGCATTACTCATACTGACCATCCCAATGCATTAGGCTCGGCACTGACCCACGGCAGTATTACCACGGATTACGCGGAAGCGCTGCAAGAGTTCATTACCCCCGTATTTAGTTACCCCGAGCAGGCGCTGGATTATATGCAGCAGTTGCATAGCTTTAATGCACGCGCCTTGGATGTGCAAAATGAATACCTGTGGCCAGCGAGCATGCCCGGCTATCTAGCCGGTGAAGATGATATTCGCATTGCTGAATATGGGCACTCCAATATTGGCAAGCTCAAGCATGTATACCGCGTTGGTTTGGCCTGGCGCTATGGTAAGGTTATGCAGTGTATTGCCGGTATTCATTATAATTTTTCGCCACAGGAAGACTTTTGGCAAGCCTATCAGGCGCACCTAGGTGATACGGGGTGTAGCAAGCAATTCCACTCGGCCCAATATTTTTCTTTGATCCGCAACTTCCGTCGCCATTCTTGGTTGCTGTTGTATTTGTTTGGCGCTTCGCCCGCTTTGGATGCCAGCTTTATTGGTGGTCGCGATGTGGGCCTAAAATCTGGCGAAGCAGACAGTTTGATTGGCCCCTATGCGACCTCACTGCGTATGAGTGATCTAGGTTACAGCAACAAGGTGCAATCGGTATTGAATGTTTGTTTCAATGATTTGCCTAATTATGCTAAGTCTTTGGAGCATGCCATTTCTACCCCCTTGGATCAGTATGAAAAAATGGGTGTTAAGGTGGATGGTGAATACCGCCAACTCAATGCCAATTTATTGCAGATAGAAAATGAGTTCTACAGTGATATTCGCCCTAAGCGTGTCGCCCGTTCGGGGCAGAAACCGGTGCACGCCTTGTTTGAAGGTGGCGTTGAATACGTAGAAGTACGAAATCTTGATCTCAACCCCTTCATGCCGGTGGGTTTGGATGCCGAGCAGGCGCATTTTGTAAACGTGTTTCTGACTTGGTGCTTGCTTAAAGATAGCCCCATTATTAGTGATGAAGAGTGCGAATGGATTAGCCGAAATCAGGCAGCGGTGGTGCGCGAAGGGCGTAAACCGGGCTTAAAGCTGCAGCGCAATGAGCAACAAATAGGTATGCAGGCTTGGGCGCAGGAGATTTTGGCGGAACTGGAACAGGTTGCCGACTTTATGTCAAATGCTGGTGCCAGCAAAGCGGCTATTATGGCCATGGCTGAACGTGTTGAAGACAGCAGCAAAACCCCCTCGGCACAGGTGCTAGCGGCGATGCATGAGCGTGGTGTGTCATACACCGAGCTGGTCATGCAACTGGCTAAACAGCATCAGCAATTTCATTTGGATGCTGACATGGATGCCGATTTGTTGGTGCAAATGCAGGCTCACGCCGCACAATCATTGCGAGATCAGGAGCAGCTAGAACTTGAGCAAACGGAGCCTTTTGATGATTATCTAGGGGCCTATTTGGCCCAGTAGTGCGAACGATAAACCCAGTGTCTTTTTGTCTGTGGGTTTGCTAACTGATGCGGCAACCTGTCACATGAAGATGATGCCGCAGCCTAGCACTACGGCTAGGCTACCCATCCAAGCATAACGATTCGGCCTCTGTTTGGTGATGAGCCAGAGCAGGGGTAATATTAAGATAGGGGAGGTGGCTGACAGGGTGGTCACTAAGCCAACGTCACCTTCCTTTAAAGCAAATACTAATAGCGTCATACCGATCACTAAGCCAAGGTTGGCACTGATGAATGAACGTAAAGCCCAGCGCCAGGTCATGGGGTTTTTAGCGTTGCCCCAGCGTATGGGCAACAGCAGTATGGCCCACATGCACAAGGCGGCAAAGCTGACCCTAATCGCCGAAGCAGCGATTGGATGGGCCCCATCAAGCAGTACGGGTTTGATAATAATGGCGCCCGTTGCTTGCCCTGCGGCGGCCAGCAGGCCCAAGCTTACACCAACCCATAAACGGCCAGAGACTTGCTCCATAGTATGCTCTTTGTCTTCTGGCGTAGGGCGCTTTCCCCACCAGATGGCGATCATGACCCCCATGAGAACCAGAGCACAACCCAATAGTGTGCTATAGGACATGGTCTCGCCCAACCATATATAACCCATGCCTGCGGCAATGGGGGCATTAGTCGCAAAGAGAATGGCGTTGCGTCTAGGGCCAATGCGTTTTAGGGCTTGCATCAAAGCGGTATCACCTACAAAAATACCAATTAAGCCAGATAATACCAGTAGCCATATGCCTTGCGAATTGAGGGTTTGCCATAAGCCCAGCAGGCTGCTCAATAGAATTAGCATGACACTGGCTACGGTAATGCGATATCGGTTGGTGGCCGTAGCACCAAAATAGTGTACCAAAGGCTGGGTGATCAGGCCGGTGATGGCCCAGGTGACGGCGGCCCCTAGAGCGGCGATTTCCCCTAAGGGTAGGTTGGCAAGTGTGATCATAGAGTGTGCGGAGTTTGCTGTTGGTGGCCGGTTAGGTTGATAATCATAGCAGCAAGTTGCTTTAAGGGTTAGCTCTGTGATGAGCTTGTAGTTATAATAATATTTATTGCAACGGTATTAGAGAACTCGCCATGTACTGCCCCTTTTGTTCCCATAATGAAACCAAGGTTATTGACTCACGTTTGGTGGCAGAAGGCGAGCAGATACGCCGGCGTCGTGAATGCTTGGAGTGCAGTGAGCGTTATACCACTTTTGAAGTGGCCGAATTGTTGATGCCCAGGGTCATAAAGCAGGACGGTACTCGACAGCCTTTTGATGAAGACAAATTGCGTGCCGGTATCCTGCGCTCCTTGGAAAAGCGTCCAGTTAGTGTTGAGGCTATTGAGTCAGCCATAAATCGCATTAAACACAAACTGCGCGCAAGTGGCGAGCGTGAAGTGCCAACCGAGTTGTTGGGAGAGACGGTGATGGGGCAACTTCGTGAGCTGGATGAGGTGGCCTATGTGCGTTTTGCCTCTGTGTATCGCAGCTTTAAGGACTTAAACGAGTTCCGTGCTGAAATCGAACGTTTGGAACAAGAAAACCATGATTAGCCATCAGGAGTACATGCACTTGGCATTGGCTCAGGCGCGGCTGGCTTGGGGCATCGCCAAGCCTAATCCTGCTGTAGGCTGCGTGCTAGTGCGCGAGGGTCAAATAGTTGGTCAGGGGCATACGCAAGAAATAGGGGGTCCCCATGCCGAAGTGATGGCAATTCGTGCTGCTGGCGTGCATGCCCAAGGGGCAACGGCCTATGTCACTTTGGAGCCTTGTAGCCACATTGGTCGCACACCGCCTTGCAGCCAAGGCCTGATTGATGCGGGCATCACACAAGTAGTGTACGGCTGTCAGGACCCTAATCCACAGGTAGCCGGGCAAGGCATACAGCAATTACTGGCCGCAGGCGTTGAGGTTGTTGGTCCCGTATTGCAGGAGCAGTGTCAAGCTGTCAATGCGGGGTTCATGCATTATATGAGCACCAATCGACCTTACGTGTTTAGCAAATTGGCCTGTAGTTTGGATGGTCGCACAGCCATGGCTTCCGGTCAGAGCCAGTGGATTACTGGCCCAGAGGCGAGAGCCCGTGTGCACCTGATGCGGGCGCAAAGTTGTGCTTTGGTGACGGGAATTGGTTCGATATTGGCGGACGACCCAAGTATGACTTGCCGAGCCCCAGAATTAGTAACCTCTGGCGTGCCAGAAGCGCTTATCGGGCGCGTTAAGCAGCCCCTTCGAGTGGTTATTGATAGCCGATTGAATAGTCCGCAAAATGCCAAAATATTTCAGCAAAATGGTCCAGTATTATTGTTAACTTGTGTGCAAGATAAACAATTACATGCACCTTTTGTTGCCCTAGGGGCAGAGGTGATCGTCGTGCCAGACCAGCAGGGTAAAGCGGACTTGGCCGCTGTTATTGACTGTTTGGCGCAACGTGGCTGTCAACAAATCATGCTAGAAGCAGGGGCTGGGCTAAATGCCAGCTTTTTGCAAGCTGGTTTATTACAGCGGCTAGAGGTGTTTATGGCACCAAAAATACTAGGGGCAAGCGGGCGGCCGCTTTTGCAACATAATATTGAGCGGCTTGAAGATGCTTGGCAACTGGCCTTTTCACAAGTGGAGTCAATTGGTGATGACTTATTGTTGAGTTTACGTTTGAGCTAGACTAAACCGCACGATGTCGCTTAATGTAAGGCTTTGCGCTACCTATATGGGCCTTTTTCTGGCACAATATGCACCCTAAAATATTCCAGTTGTTGTTTAATGACGTGAAATCGTCCTAATGGGCTGGTCTGAGTTTTAAACAGAGGCACACCAATGAATACTACCCTCGAAATAATTGAAGACTTGCGTCAGGGTAAAATGATTATCCTGATGGATGATGAAGACCGCGAAAACGAAGGCGATCTGGTCATGGTATCCGAGCAGGTACAACCCAAAGATATCAATTTCATGGCCAAAAATGCGCGTGGCTTGATCTGTTTGACTCTCACCCGTGAGCATTGTGAAAGATTGGATTTGTCCTTGATGTCCAAAAACAATGGTACCGTATACGACACCAATTTCACGGTCTCTATCGAGGCGGCACAAGGTGTTACTACAGGTATATCAGCCGCTGACCGTGCCCACACTGTGCGCACCGCAGTGGGTGCTAATGTGCAAGCCAAAGATATCGTGCAGCCGGGGCATGTTTTTCCGTTGATGGCGCGCGAAGGCGGCGTCATGACGCGTGCTGGCCACACGGAAGCGGGTTGCGATTTAGCTCGTCTGGCGGGCTTTACTCCGTCGGCTACCATTGTTGAAATTATGAATGACGATGGCACCATGGCACGGCGAGATGACCTGATGAAGTTTGCAGAAGAGCATAACTTGAAGATAGGCACCATTGCCGACTTGATTCAGTTCCGTAGTCGTAACGAACGTACTATTGAAAAGGTCGAAGAGCAAACTATCATCGTTGATGATACTGAGTTTGATCTGCATATTTACCGTGATACGATAGTGGGTAATACTCATTTGGCTGTAACTTTAGGAAAGATCGAACCAGGGGAGTCCACATTGGTGCGAGTGCACATGCCAGATATGCTGCGCGATATTATTGGTGCAAGGAATGGCCGCCCCAAGTGGTCAGCACAGTCAGTGCTCCAGCGCATTGCCGCAGAAGGCAGTGGCGTGATGGTATTGTTAGGTCGCAGTGAAACGCGTGTCGCCCCGAGCATCGAAGACTTCTTTCGCCCCGATGATATTTCCCGCCCGCTGAATACCACAGCTTCTGGTGCGTATTTGAACGTTGGCACTGGATCACAGATTCTGCGGGAGCTGGGTGTTCATAAGATGCGTCTAATGAGCACTGAAATGAAGTACAATGCGATTTCTGGTTTTGATTTAGAAATTGAAGAATACATTACTTGTGAGGCCTAACGGCTTAGGGAGATGAAGATGTCTGTTACTAATATTGAAGGTCGTTTTAACGATGCCAACGGTCATTACACCCTGGTTGTTGGTCGTTTTAATGCGTTTGTAGTTGAAAGTTTGGTGGATGGCGCGATTGATTGTTTGGTGCGTCACGGTGTTGATGCTGACAACATTCGCGTGGTACGAGTACCAGGTGCTTTTGAAATTCCTCTGGCTGCGCAGAAGGTTGCAGCCCAAGGCCGAGACGATGCCATCATTGCTTTGGGAGCGGTTATCCGCGGCGGTACGCCACACTTTGAATATGTATCTGGCGAAGCCTCGTCGGGCATTGGCAAGGTGTCTCTAGCTAGCGGAATTCCTGTAACTAACGGTGTATTGACCGTTAACTCCATTGAACAGGCGATTGAGCGCAGTGGCACCAAAGCTGGCAACAAAGGCGAAGAAGCCGCTATTTCCGCATTGGAAATGGTGAGTTTGTTGCGTCAATTAGAGGCCTGATTTGTGAGCCAAGAAAAACGCCCAGATCGTCGTCGTGCTGCTCGTGAACTCGCACTGCAGGCGCTTTATCAATTGCACATGAATGACGACACGGCCAGTGACGTTGAAGTACAATTCCTTGCTGAGCAAGACTTTAAACACGCTGATAAACGCCTGTTTAGACAACTTTTGCGTGGCGTCGCTAAGCAAAGCCAAGCCTTGGACCAGATGGTTGCCGAGCACTTGGATCGCGCGCTAGAAGACCTGGATCCCATTGAGCGTAATATATTGCGCATGGGTGCCTTTGAGTTGAGCGACTCCGTAGGCGTTCCCTATCGTGTGGTGATTAATGAATGTGTCGAGTTGGGCAAGGTATTTGGCGCTACAGATGGCCATAAATACGTGAACGGTATTCTCGACAAGCTAGCGTTGCAACATCGTCAGCTTGAAGTGGCAGCACGCAAGTCCTAAGTGATGTCAGCTGCCGGTGAATTTGACCTGATTCGGCGTTATTTTCATCGCCCGCAGTTGCAGTCAGCCACGCCTATGGCCTTGGGCCCAGGGGATGACTGCGCGCTTCTTGATGTGCCCTCCGGCCAACAATTGGCCATCAGTGCCGACACCCTAGTAGCGGGTGTCCACTTTCTACCAGAGATGCCCGCCGCACATATAGCACAACGCTGCTTGTGCGCTAATCTTAGTGACCTGGCAGCTATGGGTGCTAAGCCTGCTTGGTTTACCTTGTGTTTAACGCTCCCTGCTAACGACGAGACTTTTTTGCAAGGTTTTAGTGATGGTCTGGCACAGGTGGCGCAGCGCTATGGTATTTCTTTAGCCGGTGGTGATACGACACGTGGTCCCTTGTCGATTAGCATTCAGGTCATAGGTTGGGTGCCTCAAGGCCATGCCTTGCAGCGTAATGGCGCCCAAATTGGTGATGATATTTATGTTTCTGGCTATTTGGGTGATGCTGCCGGAGGATTGGCTTGCCTGCAAGAAAACGTCACCGATACGGGGTACCTAGCACAACGGTTCTATGCACCAACACCGCGCTTGGAACTGGGTCAATGGCTGCAAGATAAGGCCACGGCAGCCATTGATATCTCTGATGGGCTGTTGCAGGATGTAGGTCATATATTGCAACAGTCTCGACTCGGTGCCAGCCTGGATGTGACGCAACTGCCCATTTCTCAAACGTTGGCTACTCAGGTGCCCTTGGCCGAGCAAGAAAGGTTGGCTTTGGTAGGCGGTGAGGATTTTGAATTGTGTTTCACCATGCCTCAGAGCTGGCGTGCCCAAGTTCAAGATTATAGCAAGCAGCAGCAACTGCCTTTGACTCGCATTGGCCAGATGGAAGCACTCTCGGGCCTGCGGTTATGGCGTGATGGGCAAGCTGAAGCGTTACCAGAAAATCTGGGATGGCAGCATTTCTAGCGCTGCCGCAATCAACAAGAGGTGAATCGAATGCAAGTTAAGCCCAACTGGCGCAACCCCATACACGTATTAGCCTTCGGTTTTGGCAGCGGTGCGGCACCCAAAGCGCCGGGTACTTTTGGTACTTTGGCTGCCTGCGTGTTGTATTTGCCCTTAGCCCAGTTGAGCTTCCAAAATTATGTATTGGTATTGCTGATTAGCGCTCTAGTAGGTATTTATCTGTGTGGTAAAACGGCTAGTGATATTGGTGTGCATGATCATGGTGGCATTGTTTGGGACGAGTTTGTAGGCATGTGGATCACCATGCTTTGGGCCCCAGCAGGTTGGTTGTGGCTCGTTTTAGGCTTTGTCCTATTTCGTTTTTTCGATATAGTAAAACCCTGGCCTATTCGTTGGCTTGATCGTCATGTGCATGGCGGCTTGGGTATTATGTTGGACGATATTGTAGCTGGCGCTATGGCCATGGGTTGTCTGCAATTGGTGGTGGTACTGATATAGCCGACATACCCATGTTTGCTATTAGATTTCGGGATTAAACCAACAGAATCTTGGTGCGGGCTAGCATTAGGCGAAAGTTGTTAAGCCCCAGTAATGTGAACATCACCAGACTCCAGCCTGGAATGGAAATGCCTAGGAAGGTCCACTGCACTTCGGCGCAGGAACCAGAGCCCTTGATCATGGTAACCAAGACTTCAGTAAGTGGGAAAGCTTCTACCATATAGCTAAAGCTTGGGCCGCATGCCGGCACTTGATCGGCGGGCAAATTTTGTAAATAGAGTTGGCGTATGGCCAAACTAAGGCCCGCTAAGGCTAGCAAGGTGATGACCCCTGCGTAGCGCTTGTGACCACCAAAGATGGGGTTATGTAAAGTGGCCAGCAAAGAGGTAAAGGCGATTCCCAAATACACAAAGCGTTGACTCATACACAGCATGCATGGGTCCATGCCCATGGCAAACTCCATATACAGGGCAACAGCCAGCAAGATCGAGCAGATAAGTAGGTTGGCGGCGAAGTCGAGTCTGAATCCAGTGTTTTTCATTAGTTAGGCTATAGTGCTGTGGTTGAACCACTATTATTGTAGTTTGATAATCAGGTTTGTGTAATCTCAGTAGGCGTTGTGGCGCTGTTTTTTGGCACCACAAAACGTACCCAACTATACTGCAAAATTCGCTTAGATTAAAGCTCTAAGAAAGTGTTTACAGCGGTACACACTAAAAAATAAACCACCCTGAAAGCCATTAGCCTCAAGGCTAATGGTCTAGTCACTATATGGGTGTTTGATCTAGAGGAAAAGAGTTGGCCGCGGTTATGGTGCGTGCAATTTCATGTTCTTGTTTGCGCGGACTAAACGGCCAGATTCCTGCCACCTAGGGTAGCTTCGCCCTACAAGGCTTCAGGACCTGTTTCGCCAGTACGGATGCGAATTGCCTGCTCAAGATTAACAACGAAAATCTTACCATCACCAATTTTGCCAGTATTGGCTGAATTGCTAATGGTTTCAATCACTTGATCAACTTGGTGGTCATCCACAGCGGCTTCTATCTTCACCTTTGGCAGAAAGTCCACCACGTATTCGGCACCGCGGTAAAGTTCGGTATGGCCCTTTTGACGGCCAAAACCTTTTACTTCTGTTACCGTGACTCCCTGGACACCAACTTCGGAAAGGGCTTCGCGGACGTCGTCCAGCTTAAATGGTTTGATAATGGCGCTAACCAGTTTCATGTGATATTCCTCGTGTATAGGCGTATTTGTTGAAATTGTACCACAGCTAATGCAGCCGCTGACTGTATTTGATCAACTGATTGGTGTCTTTAATCGATGCAGAGATTGTGCCAACTAATACCCCCGTTATAAGGGCAAAAACACGGAATAAAACAGGCATGACGCCCCAATATGGTGCCATGCACTTACAAAGGGGCGCCATTTTGGTGCGCGTATAATGTTTAGATGCGCGCGCCAGTTTGTGGATGAAATAATACCGCCTTGGCAGTATCAACTTGGATGGCAATAGTTGAATCAATTTCGGCCTGACGACCCTTTTCTGGGGATAGGCGAGCTTGCAGATCTTGGCCATTCCACGTGCCAAAAGCGAGTGTGTCAGGCCCAGTGGGTTCTGTTACACTCACGTCCAGAAACATTTGACTGACATAAGTGGCGTCAGTGGATGGTTTAGGTTCGGTGATCATTTCTGGACGTATTCCCAAGACAACAGTTTCTAAGCCCGAAGCCTTTAACGCTTCGGCATTTGGAATAGCCAACTCATAACGCTTAGCCGCGCTTTCTACAACAAGGTTGCCTTCAAAAACCACGCATTCTATAAAGTTCATTGCTGGTGAGCCCATAAAGTCGGCGACAAAGCGATTGGCTGGGTCATTATAGATTTCATGGGGCGTACCGAATTGTTGCACAATGCCATCTTTCATAACGGCAATGCGATCTGCTAAGGTCATGGCTTCAACCTGATCGTGGGTGACGTACACGATGGTGGTACCAAGGCGCTTGTGTAGCTTCTTGATCTCGGTGCGCATTTCCACACGAAGTTTGGCATCCAAATTGGATAGTGGTTCGTCAAACAAAAAGACACGTGGATCACGCGCTAAGGCACGGCCCATGGCGACACGTTGGCGTTGCCCGCCGGATAGTTGACTGGGCTTGCGATCCAGTAGATGCTCAATTTGTAGCAAGGTGGCAACTTCCTGCACAGTGGCTTCAATCTGGGCCTTAGGATACTTGCGCATCTCCAAGCCAAAACTGATATTTCGCGCCACACTCATGGTGGGGTAGAGTGCGTAGGACTGGAATACCATGGCAATGTCACGGTCTTTCGGGCTTAAGTCAGTGACATCTTCGTTGGCGATGAGCAGGTGACCGCTGGTGATTTCTTCTAAGCCGGCAATACAGTTCATTAAGGTGGATTTACCACAGCCAGAAGGGCCGACAAGAATAAGAAACTCCCCATCGTTGATGGCTAGGTCAATGCCTTTTAATACTTCCGTGCTGGCATAAGATTTAGTTAGATTTTGTATCGTTATTGCGCCCATAATGTAGGCCTCTTTAATAATTGGTTTGCACTTAGCCTTTGACAGCGCCAGCTGTTAGGCCACGGACGAAGTATTTGCCAGCAACAAAGTAAACAAACAATGTCGGTAAGGCCGCGATAATGGCCGCCGCCATATCGACGTTGTACTGCTTGCCTCCGACACTGGTGTTGACGAGGTTGTTTAGGGCCACTGTAATAGGTTGTGTTCCGGGGCCCGAATAGACTACGCCAAACAAAAAGTCATTCCATATTTGGGTAAACTGCCAGATGACTGTAACCACAATGATGGGCGTTGACATGGGCAGAAAGATACGCCAAAAGATAGTGAAAAATGGGGCGCCATCCAAGCGTGCCGCCCTGACGAGCTCATTAGGTATGGCCACATAATAATTGCGGAAAAACAAGGTGGTGAAAGTTACACCATAGACCACATGTACCGCGACCAAGCCGGTTACCGTATTGGCCAAGCCCAAAATAGCCAACAATTTGGCCATCGGTAAAAGGATGACCTGAAAGGGGATAAAGCAACCAAACAACAAGGCACCAAAGAGCATGTTGCTGCCTTTAAACTGCCACTGCGCCAACACATAACCGTTGAAGGCGCCAATCAGGGTGGAAATAAGCACGGCCGGGATAACGATGCGCACGGAGTTCCAAAAATACGGCGCTAAGCCTTCACAATCTGTGCCAGTACAGGCGCTACTCCAGGCTTTGCTCCAGGCACTAAAGTTTAAGTGTTCGGGTAGGGCAAGGATATTGCCACCACGTATTTCTTCGATGTCTTTTAGGGAAGTGACCAGCATGACATACAGAGGCCCCAGATAAAGCAGAGCAAAGGTAATGAGTAACCCATAGATCAGCGCACGGCCCATTTTTAATTGTAGGGAATTCATGATCGTTTGGTCCTTAATTCTGAATATAGATAAGGCACTAAAATAGCCAATACGCCACACAGCATTATCATGGCGCTAGCGGCACCCAAACCCATTTGAGCTCGGCTGAAGGCAAAGGTGTACATAAAGTTGGCCGGCAAGTCAGAGGCATAACCTGGGCCACCACCGGTGAGTGCCTGGACTAGATCGAAGCTCTTGATGGCGATGTGAGCCAAAACCACAATGGCTCCAAAAAACACGGGTTTCATCATCGGTAGAATAATGTGCCAATAAGTCTGGATCTTGGATGCACCATCTATTTGGGCCGCTTTCACCAGATTGTCGTCGACTCCGCGAAGACCGGCTAAAAACATGGCCATAACAAAACCACTCGATTGCCATACAGCGGCAATAACGATGGTGTAGATCGCCATGTCTTGCTCAACCAGCCAACGAAATTCGAAGTCGGTGAAACCAAAATCACGGACTAGTTTCTCAATGCCCAAACCAGGATTGAGAATCCACTTCCAGGCCGTGCCTGTTACCACAAAGGATATGGCCATGGGGTAAAGATAGATGGTGCGCAGGGCACCTTCGGCGCGTACTTTCTGGTCCAAAAAGATAGCCAGTAGCAGCCCCAGTACCAGCGATACTAGAATGAATAGAAAAACAAATATAAACAGGTTATCAAGAGCGACCTGCCAGCGAGGATTGCTAAACAAGCGTGCGTATTGATCGAGGCCGACAAATTCCCATTGGGGCAGCATTCGGCTTTTGGTGAAAGACAGGCCAGCTGTCCAGGCAATGAATCCGTACATGCACACCAGCATGGCAATGACGGTAGGCGCCAGTACCAGTTTTGGGAGGTGGGTTTCAAGGTATTTAAACATGGTGTTGCCTTTGGCAGATAAAAAAGCGCCATGGCAAAAACCATGGCGCTATAGGTGCTAGTTTATTGGGCGGCAGAAATAGCCGCTACTAGCTGCTGAGCGCCTGTTTCAGCACTGTCAGTAGAGTTGAAGTAGTTGGTAGCAGTGTCGTATATGGCACCTGCTACAGCTTCCGATACCGCCATGCCGTGGGCAAAGCTAGGCACCAGGCCGCCAGTTTGAGAGCTGGCAACGAAAGCGTCCATGGAGTCATGGGCACAGGAATCAAAAGCACTACGATCCATGCCTAAACGAGCAGGAATGGAACCCTTGTTGAGGTTGAACACTTCCTGGAATTCAGTGCTTAGGATAGCATCAGCCATAACGCCTTGCGCTTCTGACTTGTCCGCATCGGATTGGGAGAAGAAAGCAAAGGAGTCAACGTTAAAGGTGAAACTACCTGAAGTGCCCGGTGCTGCCACACAGACAAAGTCGGTACCAGCGTTCTTGCCAGCGACCTTAAACTCGCCCTTGGCCCAGTCACCCATGATTTGCATACCGGCTTCACCGTTGATAACCATGGAGGTAGCGACGTTCCAGTCACGACCAGGAGAGTTAGCATCAATAAATTGACGCAATTGACCGAACACGTCAAAGACTTTAACAGTGGTATCACTGTTCAGCATGTCCATGTCACCCTCAACAAATGCTTTTTGGTAGTACTCAGCACCACCAACACCCAAAACGACGGCTTCAAATACAGTCGCGTCCTGCCAGGCTTGTCCGCCATGGGCTAGTGGGATATAACCTGCGGCTTTTAGTTTTCCTGCTTGCACCATGAAGTCATCCCATGTTGTTGGAATGGTGGCGCCGGCTTTGCGGAATACTTCAGGGTTAGCCCACAACCAGTTTACACGGTGAACGTTGACAGGAGCGGCAACATATTCGCCGTTGTGCTTCATTACGTCAGAAACAACTGTTGGCAATACGTTGTCCCAATTGGCTTGGGTGGCAACGTCATTGATAGAGGCTAGGAAGCCTAGGTCGCCCCATTCTTGGATAGATGGACCTTTGATTTGTGCGGCTGTAGGTGGATTGCCAGAAATGGCACGGGACTTAAGTACCGTCATGGCACTTTCACCGCCACCACCGGCAACAGCAAAGTCAGTCCAGGTGACGCCTTTGCTTTCTAGTTGTTGCTTCAGGAATTGAACGCTGGCTGCTTCACCACCGCTGGTCCACCAGTGTAATACTTCTACTTCTCCGGCATGAGACATGGGAGCTAAGCTTAATGCTGTTGCTGCAGCTAAAGCGCTTAATTTGAATTTCATGGGTATTTCCCTCTTTGTTATTAATATCCCGAATAATATGTAAATGAATTCGGTCATTGGCAGTGTAAGAACTTTTACGCGCCGTAACGTCGCCAAGTGTGACAAAGTGTTACAAAGGGAAATGAAGTGCAACAACGAGGCCGCCACCGGCTCTGTCTCGCAGGGTCAGCTCGCCACCGTGAAAATTGGCAATGCTGCGAGCGATGGATAAACCTAGGCCAGAGTGTTCTGAGCTGGGCTTCTGGTTAATACGAAAATAAGGCTCAAAAACGCGTTCCTTGTCAGCATCGGAAAGACCCGGGCCAGGGTCACTAATTTCAATATGCAGGTGTTGCTTGTCCTGCCAGGCACGAATATAGGCCGCACGGCCATATTCAAGGGCGTTATCAATTAAATTGGTGAACAGCCTTTCTAGCGCCATTGGCCGACCTTCCAACTGCAAGTTAGGTTCTAGGTCAATATCGATGGGCAGGCCGTATATTTTTTCTTTTTCGGCAAGGTCATGCAGCATTTGGCCAATAGCTACCTGCAATGGGTTTTCGTGAACGATGCCCTCTTTTACTAATTGCAGGCTGCCCTTCACCATGGAATCAAGATTTTCTAGGTCGCCAATGAGGGCCTCTTTAGTGGCTTCATCGTCTAACATTTCGGCCCGCAGTCTCGCGCGGGTAAGCGGCGTCTTTAGGTCGTGAGAAATAGCCGCAAAAAGGCGTTCTCGGTCATTAATAAATTTTTGGATACGTTTACTCATGGTATTGAAAGCCCGCACTGTGGCCACCATTTCTCGAGTGCCTTGCTCTTTGAGCTGCTGGGGCTTGCGGCCACTGCCAATATGCTGGGCTTGGCGCGCCAGTAAACGAAATGGTCTCACCACCCAGCGCACTAAAAACAAGGTAAGAATTAAAACCGTAAGCGAAACCACACTGATGTTGATTAGGCGCTCTGTAGTAAGCCAGTTAACGCCAACCAGTACACTGCCCGAGGGCACGGGTGTGGCGAGGTACATCCAGTTGTCATCAATAGGTAGTTGTACCAGTACGATGGGGCTTTGATCATTCGGTTCCAGTAGCGCGAACCGCTTCCATTTAAGCGGCAAGTCAATCATGCGGTTCTCACCTGACAGTATTTTCAGGTCATTAAATTTGACGAACTGGATATCCAGGCCTTCCTGGGGACCCATTTGCGCATTAATGCTGGTTTTCAGCTGTTTGCTAACCAGTTCAGAAAATTCATTACTTTTGATGTTAGGTAAGGGGATATAGGCTTGATTCACAGACACAAAATAACGTGTGCCGCCCATATCTCGCAGTTGATCCAATACGATATGCTGGTATTGTTTGGGCAACTTGGTAAAGAATTGAATGGTCTGACCAATGCGAGACCCCATATTTTGTGATACTTCGATGAGGCGTTTGCGCTCACTGTCTTTTAGTTGTTCAACCCACAACCAGGTACCAAGGGATTGGGCAACGAAAATACCCACTATCAGCACAAGACCCATACGAGCAAAAATGCTGTTGGGTAATAGTTTGTCTCGAAGTTCGACAGCTAAAGACATGGCATGACCAAGACATAACCCTTGGAACGCACATTTTGAATGGCGTCGGGGTAGAATTCTGCCAATTTGGCGCGCAGGCGGCTGACGGCGGTATCAATGGCCCGATCAAAAGGTGCGCTAGTGCGACCATGCAGGGCTTGGCTAATATCATCTTTACTCACTATCTGGCCTTGATGTTGCGCTAAAAGTGACAATAAATCGAACTCGGCACCGGTTAAGGACAGCCATGCCTCACTGATTCTAACTGTGCGCTGTTGGTGGTTAATGGCCAGTTGCGGGGCATTGCTAGCCACAGTGGATTTGGCTTCAGCCCTGCGTAACAGCGCCTTGACGCGCGCCAGCAACTCGCGGGGATTAAAAGGTTTGCCCATATAATCATCGGCGCCCAACTCTAATCCGAGTATGCGGTCTAGGTCATCGCTAGCCGCGGTCAACATGATCACTGGCAGATCGCTATGTTGGCGCAGGTGGCGGCAGACATTGAGACCATCGATGCCCGGCAAGCCTATGTCGAGAATGGCCAGCGAGAAATCGCTGAATTTGGCCTCTAAGAAGCTCTCTCCATCGGCAAAGGTAACGACTTCATAGCCTTGCTGGTCCATATACTTACGGAGCAGGTCTCGAATGTCGGCATCATCGTCGATTAGTGCAAGGGGCTTCTTATTTTGCATAATTTTTTGTTTATTTTGTTGGGCTTCTCAAATTGAATTGTGAGGCCACGAAGTTATTCGAAATCGAGTAGGTTAACTATACTGATAGCTAGTGACGTAATAATCAAGGATGAAAACAATGTCATTAGCCATTATACATACTCGTGCGCATATGGGCATCGACGCACCTTCGGTACGTGTAGAAGTGCACCTAAGTAGCGGTTTGCCGGCCATGAATATGGTGGGATTAGCTGAAACAGCTGTGCGAGAAAGCAAAGATCGGGTGCGCAGTGCTATTATTAATGCCGGCTTTGATTACCCCCAACAACGTATCACCATCAGCTTGGCGCCCGCTGATTTGCCCAAGGAAGGCGGGCGCTTTGACCTGGCCATTGCGGTGGGTATTTTGGTGGCTTCTCAACAGCTTCCCAAGGACAGTGTTGATGCTTTTGAGTTTCTTGCTGAGTTAGCGCTTACTTCGGAGCTAAGGCCTTGTCCTGGTGTATTGAGTGCGGCGGTGGCCTGCCAAAAGGCAGAGCGAAAACTAGTGACATCATTACCCAATGCTGATGAAGCCGCCATGCCAGAAAACGCTAAGGTAATGGCGCCAAACAACCTCAACGAATTGTGTCAATGGCTGTTTTACGCGGAAAAAATACCATGGCATAAAGCTCAAAATAACGCACCAAATAGCACCGCTCAGTTAGATCTAGAAGAGGTGCAAGGTCAAGAGCAGGCCAAACGAGGCCTAGTGATTGCGGCGGCCGGTTTGCATCCCGTTTTGTTAGTTGGTCCGCCGGGCACTGGTAAAACCATGTTGGCTAAGCGCTTGCATGCCTTATTGCCACCCCTTAGTGAAGCCCATGCTATGGAAGTGGGGGCGATTTGCTCTAGTTTAGGTGAGTTTGACGCCAGACATTGGCGCCAAGTACCTTGGCGAGCCCCCCATCATACGGCCTCGGCCGCGGCACTAGTGGGCGGTGGTCGCATTCCCAAAGCAGGCGAAATTAGCCGAGCCCACCGAGGGGTCTTATTTTTGGATGAGCTGGCTGAATTTCCACGCCACGTATTGGATAGTTTGCGCCAACCGCTAGAAAGTGGCTTGGTGCATGTGGTCAGAGCACAGCAACAGTTGCACTTGCCGGCCAAGTTCCTGCTTATTGGGGCCACCAATCCATGCCCCTGTGGCTATTATGGTGATGCAGAGGTGGATTGCCGTTGCAGCCCCGGCAAGCTAGCAAGCTATCGTCAGCGCCTGTCGGGTCCCTTGTTGGACCGTATTGATCTGCAGTTAGCGGTGTCGCGCCCCAGCAGCCAAATCATTCTACGCCCGGTAGCGGGTATGGATAGTGTAACGGCTAGGGCCATGGTACTGAGCGCTCGTGCCAAGCAACAACAACGCCAAGATGGCTTTAATGGTGATTTAACGGGGCATGAACTGCAGCAAGTGACCCAGTTGCAAGATGCCGAGCAGGCGCTAATGCTGGATGCTGCCAAACGTTTTACGCTGTCGCCCCGAGCGATGCACAAGGTGCTGCGTGTGGCGCGCACCATTGCGGACCTGAATAATACGCAGAATATCGACAGAGCCGCACTATTAGAAGCTTTGGGGTATCGAGATGTGAGCCTTTTGGGGTAACAATGGCAACAATAACAGCCCATAACTGAGTAAACGAAAGCAATTTGCCAAGTGGGCCTAATCAAGAGCGGTGATGTTGATAAAATAAGGCATGCATGGCGACAGGGAATCTTTTATAATCGGCGCCCATTTCTCATCAACTAGAGACTCGAGTGAGCCGATTAAACCCCCGTCAGCAAGAAGCCATGGAAGCTATAAGCGGTGCCGTTTTGGTATTAGCGGGCGCCGGTTCTGGCAAAACCAGTGTGATTACCCGCAAAATAGCTTACTTGATTGATGAATGCGGGCTCAAAGGGCATCAGATACTGGCCCTAACCTTTACTAACAAGGCCGCGCGTGAGATGAAAGAAAGGGTTGGCCAGCTGGTGCAGGGCAAAGCGGGCCGTGGTTTGACTGTCTCCACCTTCCATAATCTGGGGTTGAATATTATTCGTCGCGAGTATGCGGCACTAGGCTACCGCCCAGGCTTTTCTATCTTTGATTCTCAGGACGTGTTGGCCCTGCTTAAAGACTTGACCCACAAAGAATTTGAAGCGGCTGAAGATGCCTGCGAGCCCATTCAGCACATGATTTCCAATTGGAAAAATGACCTGGTTACTCCGGCTCAGGCGCTGGCAGGTGCGAACGGGCCTGAGCAAGCGTTGGCGGCCCGCGTTTTTGAATCCTATGAAAAGACCTTAAAGCTCTACAACGGCGTGGATTTTGATGACCTGATTCTACAGCCAGTGCGCTTATTTAGTGAGCGTCCTGATATCCTTGATAAATGGCAAAACCGAGTGCGTTATCTGCTGGTTGACGAATATCAGGACACCAATAGCTCCCAGTACCTTATGGTTAAACAGCTGGTAGGCGTGCGCGCCAACTTCACCGTGGTGGGTGATGACGATCAGTCGATTTATGCTTGGCGTGGCGCAAGGCCAGAGAACCTCGCGATTTTGCAAGCGGACTTCCCTAGCTTAAAGGTTATCAAACTGGAGCAAAATTACCGCTCCACAGGCCGTATCTTGAAGGTGGCCAATGAGCTGATTGCTCATAACCCTCACGACTTTGACAAGGCACTATGGAGTGACAAGGTCTATGGTGAACCGATACGGGTGATTAGTTGCCGTAATGAAGATGCCGAAGCCGAGCGCATTGCTACGGAAATTTTGCAACTGCAACTGCAAAATGAAGCGGCTTTTAAGGATTGTGCCATTCTCTATCGTGGCAACCACCAGGCTCGACTGATGGAAATGAAGTTGCAAGCTTACAAGGTGCCATATAAAATCAATGGTGGGCAGTCTTTCTTTGGCCGTACCGAAGTCAAAGACATCATGGCTTACCTGAAAATTCTGCTTAATCCAGCAGATGACAACGCTTTCTTGCGCATTGTGAATACGCCACGCCGAGAAATCGGCGCCGCAACACTAGAAAAGCTGGTGAATTACGCCACCATGCGCAGTATCAGTCTGATATCAGCTAGCCAAGAAATTGGCCTGCAACAAGCCATGTCGGGTGCTGCTTTAGCGAGAGTGCAGGAGTTCGGTGCATGGATTGAAGAGCTTGTAGAGCAGGCCGAACGGGATGATCCCATTGCTGCAGTGCAGCGCATGATTCGTGATATGGAATATCAGGATTGGTTGTTGCAGACCAGTAGTGGCCCGCCGATGGCAGAAAAGCGTATGGCCAATGTGGAGATGTTGGTTGAGTCCTTGAAGCAATCACTGGAAAAAGCGGTTGAAAAAAACGAAGACGCCGATATGGGGGATGCCGTTGCTCGCTTGATATTATTAGATATTTTGGAGCGCCAAGAAGAAGAGGATGATACGGATCGCGTGCAGTTGATGACCCTGCATGCGGCCAAAGGTTTGGAATACCCCCATGTGTTTATGATGGGCATGGAAGAAGACCTGCTACCTCACCGCAACAGTGTTGATGAAGGCAACGTAGAAGAAGAGCGTCGCCTTTGTTATGTTGGCATTACTCGTGCTCGGCAAACCTTAACCATGACTCTGGCACGCAAACGCAAGCAGTATGGTGAAATGATGGAAACGACGATCAGCCGTTTTCTGGATGAATTGCCGGCAAATGACTTGGAATGGGAAGGCCGAGGCGATGATGACCCGCAAAAGAACGTGCAACAAGGTCAGGCTACCTTGGCCGGCCTTAAAGGTTTATTTGATGGCTTGTAACTGGCATTACAGATTTACCAAACAGCGAATTTATGGCTAAAATAAAGCCAACTAAACCCTGAGGATATGTCATGAGCGATATGCAACAAGCCCTGAATTTACTGATCGAAGCCTGCCATGGCGCTGCCTTAAAGGGTGGCTGGTGGCACGACCCAGTGTCTGGTGAAAAACTGGATCGCAATAAGGGTGAAATGCTTTGCCTTATCCATTCAGAAGTCTCTGAAGCCATGGAAGGAGCTCGCAAAGGCATTATGGATGATCATTTGACTAACCGACCCATGGAAGAGGTTGAGTTGGCTGATGCCATTATTCGCATTTGTGACTACGCCGGTGGTTTTGGCCTAGATGTGGCGGGCGCCTTAGAAGAAAAATTGGCCTACAATGCCCAGCGAGCCGATCATAAACCAGAGAATCGTGTGAAGGATGGTGGTAAGAAGTTTTAGTTTTTTAAGAAACACAAAAAAGGCCTAATGATTATTCATTAGGCCTTTTTTGTGCTTGTTAAGTCAGCGCTGTGTGTTACTTAGAGCCGGCTAGCATGTGCTCGACGGCCGCTTTAATCTCATCATCAGAGCAGTCCATGCACAAGCCGCGAGGCGGCATGGCGTTAATGCCGTTAATGGCATTAGTCAGCAGTGTATCAATGCCTTTGTCAGCGCGTGGTGCCCAAGCAGCAGCGTCGCCCATTTTAGGTGCGCCAGCAGCGCCACTAGCGTGACACGCTGCGCAGGAAGCGGTGTAAACATCGGCACCACTGCGAGGACCGCTAGCGACGGCAGGTGCGGTAGGGGCTGTCACGGGGGCTTTACATTCTTGACCTTCAACACAAAGGCTGCCAACTTTACTAATGCGCTCAATAATAGAGTGATCACTGTTATGATCGGCGTTGGCGGTAATGGCGGTTAGACTTAGGGCGACAAAACCAGCGGTTAGGACGGTGATGGCTGCATGCTTAAATGCTTTCACGTAAAGTGCCTCTCTAAAATTCAGTTTGGCTGCAAGCGAGCAGCAACAAAAAAACAGCCCGCATTATAGCGGTATTTGCGGCAAACGTGAATCATTGCCGAGGGGTAAACGCCTTTCAAGCGTTGAAATTAGTCTAATATCGCACGAAAAGTAAGGAAATGTGCCTTTAGTAGATGTTGACATCATCAAGGGCCTCAAAAAACCCTTCATAATAATGCCTATATAGGCTAGGTGCTGGCTTGAATCTACCCCTCAACACCCGTATCATACGCCTTCCTCGCGCGCCCGTAGCTCAGCTGGATAGAGTAGCAGGTTCCGATCCTGTTGGTCGGGGGTTCGAATCCCTCCGGGCGCGCCAATAAAATCAAAGACTTAGCTAATAACCACCACTATCTAATCATTGGTAATGTTAGTTTGGTTCCCTATTTGGTCCCCTTTGAGCTGGAAGGTTATTAGTTTTAGCCTCGTCCTAACCCCAAGTTGCGATTCAGGGATTTGCTTAAATGCTGCCCTTGAAGCACTTTGTAACTACCTGCAAAACACCCTTGCATTAACCCCTTGGAAGCACCTTGGCTTTTCTACTGTTCTCTACTTTAGATATGGCTACTTTTTACTACTTTAGTAAATATCGTTATTGAATTATGAAACTTCAACGAAAGTAAAGGTTTTCCAGTTATCCCCACTGTAGAGATATTAGTAGTACAGAAACTGAACTAGTATTTAGCTGGGGGTGGGGGTATTGTTAACAAAAGCCTGAGTGGCAAGGGGCTAGCCGGGCTTCTAAAGTTGGTCGTCAAATGACTGAACCAATAATTTTATAAGGGAGATTAATATGATTTTTATGTGCACTTATCAGGTTGACCGAGACAAACAATCTGACACTCAAGTTTTTTTTGCGAGCATGACTGACGAGCAAATTAACGGTGAATTTCCCGCTGGGGTCACGCAAATTGGTCGTTGGCATGATGTTCCAAATGGTAACGGTTGGATCGTAGTCGAAACTGATGATCAAGAAGCGTTAACCACTTGGATAATGGGTTGGTCAGGACAATGTACCTTTCCGACTGTGACCCCAGTGGTAGAGGATGACACAGCTCGAAAGTTAGTAAAGGCGATGCTTGCGTCTCAACAAGGCTAACTAACTGCAACTGATAGTGTTTATACTTGCGTCTGCATTCCGGACTTACACCGGACTCTAGCTGCTCCGGACTTTTGAAATTTGAAATAAAGCTCCGGAGCGCTACAGCACTTTAGCAGGCAACTCTGGGCTCATTTTTTACTGAATATATCCTGATCAATCATTTGCTGAAACATTTCTTCTATAGATCCTTTGAGTGATCTATACCTCATGCCAAGCTGCTCTTTACTTTTGCTGTTACTGGCTCGCCACTGACACCCCGCATTGCGTGAGACAAACTTGCGAGTTATCGTGCTATCCATGATTGGCCCAATTAGCCAAATCAATAATTTGGGTAACTCTTTGCGTGGCAAAGGATAATCTGCGCCATATTTTTCCGACAATAATCTGGCCAATCCCAAAAAGGACTTAGCCTCGCTTACAATAATATGCCGACCAGAAGCGGCTTTTATATATGCCGCCCGTAGGTGTGCGTCAGCAACATCTCGTACGTCAACCATTCCCAATTCTAAGGGCAGGGTTCCTACTTTCATTCTGCCATCGCCAAATGATTTACATATGTCATGTGATAGAGATGTAGGCTGTTCAGACACAGTTGGACCAATAACCAGACCGGGATTGATAACAACCAACGACCATTGATCTTGTGCTTCAGCGATGTCCCATGCTGCACGTTCTGCAAGCGTCTTAGAATATGCATAAGGTTGGTGGGTGACTGAAGAGGTGGTGTTCCAGATTTCTTCAGTGAGTGTGCCATTTGGCGCTGCAGCACAATCTTGTGCATCGCCATAAATCGCTACCAATGAACTCGTTAAAACTACGCGTTTTACTGAAGCGGTACTATTGGCGGTTAAAAGAACATTTTCTGTTCCCAAGAGCGCGGGATTAATCAAGTCTTGCTGAGCATCATTAAACCTGCCGACAAAAGGAGAAGCCGTATGGAACACGGTAGCGCAACCCTGCATAGCTTGACCATAGCTACCAGATTCCAATAGGTCGGACTTAAATAGTACCACCTTGCCTGGGCCTTTCTCTGATAAGGCTTTTAAGCGAGCGACTTTTAGCTCGTTATCAGGATCTCGGACCGCAGCGTGTACACAAACACCTGCCTCTACTAGTTGCTTTACTATCCAGCCTGCCACATATCCAGTTGCACCTGTAACGAGGACTTTCTGATTGGAATCAATATCATATTGCATTTCTAATCCTTTAAATCAATAATCAATTCGGCCTTTATATAATCATATCCAGCAATTTAAGAACAGGGTAATTCAGCTTCAAGGCCGGTGTGCTTGCAAGCCTAACAGAGCAAGATTTGCTTACCAAATATGCGCTTCGAAGTAGGGATTTGGTGGGCCGACATATGGCCATAAATTTAGGTGCTAGGATAGCAGCGGCAACGGTATCTAAGGCAGGGGCTACCCCGCCTTGGTTGGAGAAAGTTTAAGTGTGATTACAATTGGCATAGCCACTAGATACTTGAACCCAAGTTTTTGGCACGCTCATCGCACACAGTGATCAGCGTTTAGTCGCTACATACAGTTTCATAAATAGCGGCATAGTTTGTCGATGCTGTTAAGTACATCATGGCCTTGTCATCATTTTTTTGTTTCCACTGCCCGTCAGCCAGAGCAAGAAAAGTACCAATCGCGCCATAAATCGCTTGGCAAACTTCTTGTGAATAAGGCTCGGCCTTGGTTTGCGCAAAGCTTGGGTTTGTAACCAGTAAACCAATGACTAATAGCGTAATTATTTTCATAGCAACTCCATCCAAATTAAATCCACAGTTGTAAAACATCGTAGCACACTTGTATTCGCTTGTTTGTATTATTCGTACCTAGCATGCAAAGCCTGTTGTTGTCGTCAGCGATGGCAAATGTGGCCTATGCTCGAGAAAGATTCCATCCCCCAAATCTAAGCGCAACCTCTGCGCTAAATAGATAGTTTTAGCCGGGGATATTATCTTTTACCCGCTAGCGTGAACCCCAATTTTTACTAGCAGCGACGCATTCCAGGCCGTAATTTCTTGTATTCTAGGGTACTTAGGTCACAAGGGTGAAAGCCAGGACTAATGGCTACGAGAATCTTGGCTGCAATAGGATCAAAGTCAGCACGAAAGTGCACAGTGCTGTTAACCGCAATAATATTGGCAGTTTCAGGCTCTACACCTAAGTGCCTCATGATGGCCAAATCCAGACATTGAATACGGTTAATGCTAGTAATGACATACACGGAGCTGTTTGGTTGTATGATTTTTACCAATGCCATGGGTCCAGCCTTGGCCGTAATGCCCTTATACATATCGCCGGTAAAAGTGAACTCCCCATTGGCTAGCTCACAGACTTGCAGGTCGCAGGCGATTGGGTGGTCACCGGGGACACCGCCATGGCCACCTAGGTTGGCTGTGAATATAGCGCCTTGCCCAAGGCGATGGGCTTGTTGAGTTGTTTCCAAATCGTTGATTACGGCCACATAGGTATTTTCAGCATGGTGTTCAAGTAAGGCTCTAATTATGCCCGTGGTATCGGAGGAGGCACCCGCACCGGGATTGTCCTGAGCATCGGCGATGACAATGGGTTGGTTTAGTCGCTTGCTTAAAATGATGGCTTCTTTAGCGGCTTCATCAGGAGGCAAGAGCGTGCCTGACAGTTGGTCTTCAAAGCGCGCAATGAATTGCTCTAGGTGTGCCAAAACAGCGTCTACTTGAGACTGTGACTTGCCGAAGGCCACAATACAGGGGCCGCAGTCATAGGTGTCTGCGGCCGGAAAGCCCAGAGCGCAGTCTAGTGAAATTAAGTCTGCGTGGCTTGCTTGCTGCAGCAGCAATTCTTGGTAAATGGAACGGCAAGGCTCTAAGTCAGTACATTGACTGGTTAGGGGGATCAAAAATGGAATCTGTACCAGCCCTTTGAAAAACACTGAACCTGCTAGAAGTTGATTCAATAGGGCATAGGCACGGGCTCCCGTGGCAGCCATATCTATGTGTGGGTAGGTTCTGAATATGGTGATTGCGGAGCAATGTTCGACCAAGGCGGGGCTGACATTGGCGTGCAGGTCCAGACTAACCACGATAGGTAAATCTGGCCCTACTATGGTGCGAATGCGTCGTAATAACTCACCTTCACCATCATCCACATGTTGTGCCACCATAGCACCATGTAAATCTAAGTAGATGCCATGTAAGTCGTTAATGGCAGCAATGCCAGCACAGATGTTTTGCGCGATTGTTTCGTATGCATCTTTGGCAACATAGCCGCTGGGTTCTGCTGACGCCCAAAGTATAGGGTGTAAATTTAAACTTTCTTGGCCATCAGCCAAGGCCGTGTCAATATACCCAGCCAGCGGTAAGCTCATGCCACGAAATTGCCCCATGATCGCATCCCCCCCTGTGAGACCGGGCCAGCTGTCTTCCTTCAAGAACTCGTCATAGGTTGCCAGGCCAGGTGCAAAAGTATTGGTTTCGTGCTGAAAACCGGCGATAGCAATGTTGTATTTGGTCATTCACTGGGTTCCTGGAAAAATGGGTAAAAATGGGTGATAAAGATAGTAATACGACAGCAATAAAAAAAACATTTCGCTACTGCGCCATGGTTGACGCAGTTTTTGTTGATTGCCAATCAAAACTCAGTAGGGCAAAATTAAACTTTTAATCATTCCCTAATGGTGAATCTAGGCCATGTTGAAAACCAACTTTTCCATTAACTTGCGTGCTGTATGTGATAAACAGACCTCCGTAGCGCAGGTGTGCCGCAGTTTGGGAATGAACCGGCAGCAGTTCAATAAATACTTGAGTGGGCAAGTGTTTCCCTCTAGTCATAACCTGGTTACCATTTGCGATTATTTCGCCATCAGTAAGGATGATTTTCTGTTAACCACTGCCGAGTTTAGGCAGTTTTTGTCAAACAAGACAGAGGATGCTTCGGTAACAAATCTGAGCCATCTAGATAGAGCTGTCGATTCTTTACCAAACAATATCGAAGCTATGGAACGCTACGAGGGGTTTTACCACGGTTACTATCATGCCCTAGGTTTTCCTGGCTACATAGTGCGCAGCATTATTCAGGTGTATCGCAATGGCGATCGCTTTTACAGCAAAAACATTGAACACTTGTGGGACAAATCCAATCCTAAGGCCATTCCTACACGCTTTAAGTACCAGGGAGTCTTGCACTATTTAGGCGATCGTATATTTCTTACGGAATATGAGCAGCTTGCCAAGCAAACCATTACCCATACCATCATTATTCCTAGTTACCGGAATACGTTTAGAATGTTGTCAGGTTTGACCTTGGGAGTTGGCAGTGTTAATTCTCACCTCCCCAAGGCCACGCGCAGTGAATATGAGTTTTTAGGCAAGCAGATTAATTTGCGCGCCGCGTTAACTAACTGTGGGCTTTATCATCATGATTCTGAAGAAATAGAGGCCGACATCAGAAATAAAATAAGTAATCAGATTTTACCTCACGAATACATGCTGTCAGTTATCGACTAAGTGCGTCATTAGCGGCGCAGGTGCGAAATTGAACTACTAATTCCAATACCCTAGTCTTTGCTCTCACCTATTATCTATTGAAGTGCTATCCATGAAATGTGTTGTTGCCATGTTTCAGCATGAAACTAATACCTTTTCACCGCTACCAACGCCGCTTAGTGCCTTCGCTACGCCTGTTGGCCTAGAGTTACCTCCCGCCGGGGAACAAGCGATGGCTTTGTATGGTCAATCCGGGTTTGCTTTTGCGGCACTGTTACAGCAAGCACGGGCGCACGGTGCTGAGGTGGTGGTGCCTATTGCTGCATATGCTGAACCAAGCGGTAAGGTTGATGATGCGGCGTTTGATAGCATTTGCAATGCTATTTGCACAGCGGTGCAAAAAGGTTGTGATGCTGTTCTTCTTGACTTGCATGGGGCCATGGTCACCGCATCTTTTGACGATGGTGAGGGTGAGTTGCTGCGCCGCATCAGAGAAATTGATGAACAAGTTCCCATCGCTGTGGCGCTGGATTTTCATGCCAATGTCTCTCGAACCATGGTAGAAAATTGTCAGGTTATAGATGGTTATAGGACCTACCCCCATACGGATATGTTTGCTACTGGAGAGAGGGTTGCGGCCACTCTTTTTAATACAGTATTACAGAAAATACCAACACGTATGAGTTGGTACGCCATACCTCTAGCCACCCATATGCTGGCACAAAGTCCCAACTTTGAACCTATGCAATCTCTCATGAACCAGGGCGTGGCAGCGGTAGATAACGCAGAGGTGTTAAACGCTTCTGTGTTTGGTGGCTTTCCCTTGGCTGACATCCCGGAGCTATCTTTGAGTGTCGTTGTGATTGAAAAACACTCTGATGACCCTGACCGGCAAAAGGGGGCAGGCTTGTGTCATGGCATTGCTAATCAGGCCTGGCAACAACGGGACGATTTTTACTTTGCTGCAGAACCTTTAGCAGAATCCATTGTTCGGGCTAAACAATGTCAGGAATTTCCTGTTGTTGTGGCTGATCATGGTGACAATAGTGGTGCCGGTGGCAGCACTGATGATATGACTGTATTAGCTGAAATGCTGGCGCTATCCCTTGATGGCATTGTTGCAGGCCCGATCTATGACCCTCAGGCTGTAGCTAGCTTGGTTGCCCTTGGGGTGGGGGCTGCCACGACCATTAACTTGGGCGGAAAAACGGATGCTCCTTCCATAGGCCAAAAAGGTCGATCTTTATCCTGTATTGGTGTAGTGGAGAATATTACCGATGGACGATTTGTTATTCAGGGGCCAATGCAAACCGGCCTTGAAGTGAATCTTGGTACCAGTGTGGTATTTGATATTGGATCAGCCAAAATTTTACTCACCTGTGAACGATGGGAACCCTACGACCCAGGCTGTTTTACTCAGGCTGGATTGGATTACTTAAACGCCAAATATCTACTTATCAAGTCCCGGCAACACTTTAGGGCAACCTTTGAGGACTTTGCCAAGCATATTATTTTGGCCGCCGGCCCCGGTGTTTGTAGCTCAGACTATAACCAGTTCAATTTTATAAACTTGGGTGCTGGTAAATATCCGATCAATAAAAACATTGATTTACGATATGCTGAAATGCTTTCTGTTATTAGTGACGCAATCTGACGCACTTGTCTAAAAGTATGCGTCAGAAAATTTTCAATTGCGAAATTGTTTAGGTCAAGCCGTTTTGCTCTACTAGAAAGCGGTCTTTGAATAGCATAGCTAGACAGTAAAACCTAAAATAACTAAATAAAGGAATCCCCCATGACTAGTTCAAATATATCTAAACAAGAGCCAGATGGCTTGAGTCGCCGCCATTTTCTAAAAACTACGGGTGCTCTAGGAATGGTTGCAGCGGCGTCGAGCGCTAGCGAAGTCATTTTTGCGGATGGCAAAAAAATTCTAAAGGTACGCGCGTATAGTGATTTACGCAGTATGGATCCTGCGTTTTCACAAGGGGTTGTGGATGAAGAAATCCATAGTTGCGTATATAGTAAATTGATTCAGTACAAGCCAGGTCGTAAGTGGGATTATGTACTGGATGCAGCCGAATCCATCGAACAGGCAAGCCCAACGACCATCAAGTTCAAGCTAAAAGCGGGCATTATGTTTAGCAACGGCTATGGAGAAATGACCGCCGAAGACGTGCAGTTCTCTTACCAGCGCATTATTGATGAGAACCTTAAATCTACTAACAAGCCAGATTGGGGCTCCTTGCAAGAGGTGACCGTTGACGGCAAGTATGAAGGCACCATCGTTTTTTCGGCACCTTATCCGCCAGCATGGAATATTGCCTTACCGTATATCGTTGGCAACATTGTTAGCAAAAAAGCCTGGCAGGAAGCCGGTGGCAAAGTGGACACCTCCACGCCTTGTGAATCCGGGCCTTATTTGCATGCAGAGTGGCAGCCCAAGCAGCGCACCGTATTGCGCCGCAATCCGCAATGGCACGGAGGTAGTGCCGAGTTTGATGAGATTCATATCTTGCCAATTGATGATGAAAACTCCGCACAAATTGCCTATGAAGCTGGCGATTTGGATTATACCCGAGTGTCACTAGGAGCAGTTGGTGAGCTAAAATCCAATATGCCTTCGCACACGGTTCTGGAAGAGTACCCCTCGCTGTTTTACGTGTGGGTTGGTATGAACGTAGAAAACGAAACCATGGCTAATCAGAACCTGCGTAAAGCCATTCAGCACGCCATTGATGTGCCATCGATTATGCAGGCTTCCTACTTTGGTGCTGCTGCGCCATCCACGGGCATTATTGCCCCAGGCTTAACGGGTAATCGCGCACAAGGTTTGGTGCCACCGGGAGCTAATTTCGCTAAGGCAAAAGAATATTTGGCGGCGGCAGGTTACGCCGATGGCGTGACTGTAACGTTGGATGTGCTTAACAAGGCCGCCAATGTGACTACCGCTCAGGTTATTCAAGCTACCTGTGCTCAGGTAGGGATTACTGTAGACGTCAACCTGCATGAATCTGGCGCTTTCTGGTCCTTGGGTGATTCCAGTTCTGGTGAGCGTTATAAAGATATTCAGTTGATTTTGAACCGTTACTCTATGGCGCCAGATCCATCCTATGCGACAGCATGGTTTGTGACCTCCCAAAAAGGGGTCTGGAACTGGGAGCGCTTTAGTGATGCCGAGTTTGATAAGCTAGAATTAGCGGCCAAGGCTGAAGTGGATGCCAGTAAGCGTGATACCATGTATCAACGTATGCAGGACATTATGGAAGACAGTGGTGCTTATCGCTTCCTTACCCATGAGGCGACCCCTGTGGTTTATAGTGACGCTATAAAGCCCGCGTTCCGGCCTGACGGTTTACCTTTGTTCCGTTATTTCGGGCAAGGTTAAAATAACCCCGTTTGAAAAAAGGCCGGGTTACCGGCCTTTTTCTTATTTGCAGGTGAGATTAAGTTGTTTATTTATCTATTGAAGCGCGTGAGCTTAGGTCTAGTCATTGTGGTGTTTGCTGTGACCTTGCTGTTTTGTATGATCCATCTCGTACCCGGTGATCCTGCTCGCATTTTGCTTGGTCCTCGGGCAACACCAGAAATGATTGCTCACCTGTCTGCTCAAATGGGTTTAGACCAGCCTATGGCAATGCAAATACTCAAGTTTTTTGGCAATTTGTTGCGCGGTGATTTGGGTATGGATGTGATTACTAATCGCCCAGTGGCAGAAATTGTGTTTGGTCAATTGCCCTATACCCTATGGTTAATTGGTTCGGCAATTGTCGGGGCGATGTTAATAGGCATTCCTTTGGGCTGTTATTCGGCCTTGCATCGCAATACTTGGTTCGACCGTTTCAGCGGTATTATTTCCGTGGCCTGTATTACCGCGCCAGCATTTGTTGTGGCCTTGTATTCCCTGCTGATATTTGCTGTCTGGTTAAAGTGGTTTCCCGCGGTTGGTGCTGGTGAGCCGGGTGATTTCTTTGACCAGATAAGCCACCTTGTGCTGCCAGCTATTGCTATTGGCATTTCATGGGTTGGGTATTTGTCTCGCTTGGTAAGAGCCTCCATGCTTGAGGTTATGGGTGAAAATCATATACGTACGGCTCGCGCTTATGGTCTGCCAGAAAACACAGTTGTGTATCAGTACGCCCTCAAACTGGCGGTCTTGCCGACGGTTACAGTGATTGGTGTGGGCATGGGGTTCTTGTTGTCCGCGGCCTTATTCACTGAGATCGTGTTTTCCCGTCCTGGTATAGGCAAGTTGATATTTGACTCCATTACTACCCGCAATTACCCGGTGGTGATGGGTTCTGTGTTGGTAAGCACCATTATTTTTGTTATCAGCACAGCGGTGTCTGATCTGATTAATGCGTGGTTAGATCCGCGTATAAGAAATTCCTTGTAGGGAGCTGAATTTGTGTTACAGGTTTTAAAAAAGGTATCAGCTGAACCTTTGGGTCTATTGGGTTTGGTCTTGGTAGTGTTGATGGTGGCGAGTGCCGTATTGGCCTATTGGATCGCGCCTTATGATCCTATTGCTCTTAATATCATAGATCGCTTACAAGGTCCCTCTTTCAAACACTTGCTGGGCACTGATCAATTGGGGCGTGACCTGTTCTCCAGAGTCTTGTTTGGTGGTCAGGTGGCACTGAAGGTGGCCTTCATTTCCATCAGTATTGCTCTTGTAATCGGAGTGCTGCTGGGCATGGTCGCAGGCTTTGGTCCTAAGTGGTTGGATAGCCTGATTATGTTGTTCTTTGACACCATTCGTTCCTTTCCGACGGTGATGTTTGCTTTGGCGACAGTTGCTCTAGTAGGGCCATCACTTATGACCGTTGTGGCCGTTATAGTGGTTACTTCGATTCCGACCTATGGACGGGTGGTACGCACGCAAACCTTGTCCATAAAGAACAATGAATTTATTAAGGCCGAACAAGTTATGGGCGCTTCTACGGCGCGAATCTTACGAGTGCACGTGTTACCTAATGTGGTAGGTCCATTGCTAATTTTAGCCTCTATGGACATTCCCACGGTGATTGCCTTGGAGGCAGGTTTGAGCTTTTTGGGTATGGGGGTCAAGCCGCCAACACCATCGTGGGGCAGCATCCTTAATGATGGTTATACCTTAATCCGTAATACGCCCTGGCCGATTGTTGCCGGCAGTATTCCTTTATTGTTAGTTACCTTGGGCTTTACTTTTTTAGGTGAGTCTCTACGTGATCAGTTGGACCCTAAGTTGAGAAATAACCGATGAGTAAAGCCACCGACAACGTCCTGTCTATACGCAATTTAAGTATAGATTATGCGACTCAAGAGGGTTCTTTAAAAGCGTTACGTAATGTTGATTTGGATATACCAAAAGGCCAAATTGTTGGTGTGGTAGGAGAAAGTGGTTGTGGTAAATCGACGTTAATATCTTCCATAATTCAGTTGATGGCAAATAATGCTAAAACCACCTCAGGCACTGTGTTTTTTGAAGGTGAAGACCTGTTAACGATGAGCCCAACTAAGCTGAAAAGCTTGCGTGGTCAACGTATGTCCATCGTTTTTCAGGACCCGATGTCTACCTTGAATCCAGTTTTGACCATTGGTAAGCAAATGGTCGATATCCAATATCGAGACAAGCGCTCCAAATCACAAAAGCGCCAACGCTCGGCAGATATGCTGGCTCAGGTAGGTATACCTGATCCGGCAAGCCGGTTAAACCAATACCCCCATGAGTTTTCTGGAGGTATGCAGCAACGCATTTCTATTGCTATGGCATTGCAAGCGCAGCCCGCTTTATTAATTGCCGATGAGCCCACCACCGCCCTTGATGCTACGCTGGAAGTACAAATAATCGATATGCTTAAAGAACTGCAATCCAGCATTGGTTGTTCTATATTGTTTATATCGCACCACTTGGGCGTGATTGCCGAACTGTGTAATCAGGTTGTTGTAATGTATGCCGGTGAAATCGTGGAACAGGGGCCGGTGAGCCGGGTGTTTAAGTCTCCGAAGCATCCCTATACCCAGAAACTATTGGAATGTGATCCAGCCAGCATTGCCAAAAAGACCCGAAATTTGCCTACTATTGAAGGTGAAATACCTAACTTATCCGACTTACCCGCGGGCTGTATTTTTACTAGTCGTTGCCATAAGAAAACTGCCCAGTGTGAAGAGCTTAAGCCCAAGCGCCATGCTGTTACTCAGGGTGCAACAGAGAAACATTTTGTCACCTGTCATTTGGAATCGCTATGAGCCAGTTATTGGAAGTTAACAACCTGCGTGTCCAGTTTCGAGTAAAATCTTCTATGGCGTCTTGGTTGCAGAAGTCTGAAAGTCCGTTCATTGATGCTGTTCGTGATGTGTCTTTCAAAATTAAAGAAGGCGAGACCTTTACCCTGGTAGGTGAAAGCGGTTCAGGTAAATCGACCCTGGCCAATGCTGTGGTGGGTTTGCTGCCCACGGCCAGTGGCAGCATTAACTTTATGGGCGATGATGTCACGCAAATGCCAGACAAGCAGTTGATGGCCTATCGCAAACAGATTTCTATGATGTGGCAAAACCCAACTGGCTCCTTAAGCCCGCGTATGCAGGTTGGTGACGCCATTACTGAACCTTATAAAATCCACAACTTGTCTGACAGAGATAAACAGCAAGAAGCAAAACGGTTGCTGAATTTAGTAGGCTTGTCAGCACGTTTTCAGGATCGTTATCCGCATCAACTCAGCGGTGGCCAGGCCCGTCGTGTGGGGGTAGCCAGAGCGCTAGCCTTAAACCCCAAGCTGATTGTTGCCGATGAGCCAACGGCAGGCTTAGATGTTTCTGTACAAGGAGAAATCCTTAACTTACTTAATCGGTTGCAGGATGATTTGGGTGTGAGCTTATTTGTTATTACGCATAACCTGAATATTGTGCGCCACATATCAGACCGTACAGCGATCATGTATCTTGGGCGCTTCGTTGAAGAAGGCCCGACCGATGATATCTTTGTTAATCCGCATCACCCTTATACCTTGGCATTGCTCTCTGCCAGTCCAGAGGTAACCAATGTTGGTGCTTTGGAGCGTATAGCATTAAAAGGTGAGGTGCCCAGCTTAATGCATAGGCCCTCGGGGTGTGAGTTCCATACGCGATGCCCATTTGCTCAAGAGCTGTGCGCTACCGTTGCGCCTGTTGGGATAGATTTTGGATTTGAATATTCGGCCACTTGTCATTATCCTCGTTAAATGCCTGTCTTTGTTGATGATGCCGATAGTTGCTTTATGCTAAGGGTCACAGTATGGCCAAGCCGCCCCGCATGCGCTTGTTAGGTGCTATTTATCCCAGGGGGCAACCACCACTTTGCCCGTATGTTTGCCCTGGCCAAAATACGCAATGAGCTTCGGCACATCACTTAACTTGTGGGGACCATCAATGATTGGGGTAATCTTTCCAGCCTCATACAGTTTCTCAATATAGGCCAGATCTTTATTTGATTTCAGGCTGACAATATCAATGGCTTTTTTATGGATCCGACGCACCCAGCGTTTTAACACCACCATTTGCAGCAGTCGACCAAGATTACCACCTACGGTGACATATTGGCCGCCTGGGACAAGTGAGCGCATATAATCAGTAGGTCGGCGATTTGTTTTGGCGTCTAGGATAAGGTCATATTGCAGACCATTTTGGGTGAAGTCACTACGTGTGTAATCAATCACATGGTCGTAACCTATTGATAACATGTGGCTGAGTTTATGCCCCGTATCAACGCCAGTCACTTCGGCACCATATTGCTTAGCGATATAAAGGGCAAAGGTGCCCACTCCACCCCCGGCGCCGTTAATCAAAACCTTGTTCCCTGGTTGAATATTGCCAACATCTATCAATCCTTGTTTAGCTAGCAAAGCTGCATGGGGTATAGATGCAGCGTCAGTAAAGCTCATAAATTCTGGCTTTAGAGATAGAGCCTGTTCATTGACACAAACGTACTCTGCAAACCCACCAAAACCATGCTCAGAAATATCACCGTAGACGGCGTCACCCACGTTAAATTTCTGTACACCTTCGCCAAGACCCTCAATAACACCAGAAAGCTCCATGCCGGGTATCTTTTGCTTTGGCTTCAGCAGTCCAAACATGAGGCGGTACAAGAATGGCTTGCCTCTCATCAGGCACCAGTCGTAGTCATTTACAGACGCTGCCAGAATTTTTACCAAGACTTCATTTTTCCTTGGGCTGGGCTGCGCCACGTCCTTGAGGCGAAGCGCTTCTGGACCACCGTATTTTTCTTGTATTATTGCTCTCATGTTAATTAAACCTGACAGTATGTTGATGTCACCTAATGGCATCGTAATAATTATTAGCGTGCCGGCAGTGCCATTTCTATGACAATTGTCGATCACACTACAGCCCCTAAGAGTAGCAGAGTTGGCAGTTCTTTTAACTCGGAAAAATGCTGAAAGTGAGCCCCGAGACCTGCGCTCTTAGCCACACTGAGAAAGCCCATGCCGCTTTACATCGTCCAAGATGACTGGCCTCAATGAGATGGCCACATGATTACTTTTGTAGCGTTTGTTTAGTTGAACTGTCATCAGCGTCTGTAGAGTTCCTTGCAAGGGTTTGCTACTGTTAGGTAGGCCTAGCCGTTGTGACTAGGTCCTAACGATGACCGGGCTAGGCCCAAGGAGTCACATATGCAGGTACTTATAATCAACTTTAACCTCGAAGGTATTAGCCGCAGCGAGTATGAGGGTGTATGCAATGAATTAGCGCCATCTTTTGCTGCGATACCAGGCTTAATTTCCAAACATTGGCTGGCTGATGAAGCTAATAATACCTATGGAGGTGTCTATTTGTTTCAAGATCAGGCGGCCCTAGATGGCTTTATGGCATCGGAATTATTCGCTGGTGTTGCCGGCAACCCCGCCCTTATCAATGCCTCGGCCAAGCCGTTTGATATTATAGAAGGCCCGACCCGAATCACGCGAGGTATGTGATTCAGGCTGACCATTTAGGCGCTGAACTACATAGTCCATGTTCGCCCCAAAGGGCGGTATGTGGGGGGTTATGGGAATCTTACCTGTTATCTGTAAAGGAAGAAGCTCCTCAATGCCGCCATGCAAAGATGAGATGGCGCCCCCACAAGATGCCTTATAGAACGTCCACAGTCGGTACGATATAGTCTTGTAAAAAGTAGCCTGAATGGTCCACATCACCGTTGGCAACCAAGGTCCATGATTGGGTTTCTTCTGTTCCCACATCTAAACGTGTAATCCGGTCGCCATCGTCGTCTATTAAATCGTATGAGTTTAGGGTTTTAAG